>Ga0206678_10001788_pt1 | contig 13940 bp, 12 predicted proteins | sample M180m12015metaG_FD_155453 | JGI IMG/M metagenome (GOLD analysis project Ga0206678, IMG submission 155453) | Ammonia-oxidizing marine archaeal communities from Monterey Bay, California, United States - M1 80m 12015 | ecosystem: Environmental > Aquatic > Marine > Intertidal zone | place: USA... | reverse complement strand
GGCGACTCATGGTTGAATAAAATCCCATTACAAGCAAACATACCATAGGCCTCACGATAATTAACTGTAATCCAATAGGCATACATCTTTGCAACTCCATAAGGACTTCTAGGGTAAAAAGGAGTTGATTCAGATTGTGGAACTTCTTGTGCTTTTCCAAACAATTCAGAAGTTGAGGCTTGATAAACTTTTGTTTTCTCTGTTAAACCCAATAGTCGAATAGCCTCTAAAATTCTTAAAGTTCCCATTCCATCAGTATTTGCAACATACTCAGGAATTTGAAAAGAAACATGCACATGACTCATGGCTGCCAAATTATAAATTTCATCTGGCTGAACTTCCTTTATGATTTTAGTCAGATTCATAGAATCTGTCATATCACCATAATGCAAAATCAAATTTCTATTTTCAATATGTGGGTCTTGATATAAATGCTCTATCCTGTCTGTGTTAAAAGAAGATGCTCTTCTTTTAATCCCATGAACTTTATATCCTTTCTTTAATAAGAACTCGGCCAGATAAGAACCATCTTGTCCTGTTATACCTGTAATAAGTGCTATTTTACTTTTCATGTGGTAAATTTAATATAAATATTGAAACTACATATTCTATACTAACATCTTTAATCCTTAATAAGCTTGAATAATAAAATCTGAAATTCTTAATAATAATGATTGTTGTGCTTTATTATTTATAACGCTTATTTGCTAAAACAGTGAATCTAGTTTTATTAGTAAAATTCAATAGAAAATTATAGAAGATTCACAATAAAATAATATACTTTTGAGACAAGAAATAATTTAATGCCCGTCCTATCAAACCAGCAGAAAAAATACTTTTTTTATTAGATAATCAATACGCTCCTGACATAAGAGTAAAGAAAGAAATAGAAAGCCTGATTAATGAGGGATTCTATGTTAAACTATTTTGCTGGGACATAAGTTGTAAATTACCAAAATCTGAAAACTTTAGCAACCTTTCAATTGAAAGAATCCAAACCCCTTCTAAGAAACAATTAGGATACAAACAACTATTTTATTTATTAAAATTCTATTTTCAACTTTTATTAAATATCAAACGAAAGAAAATAGAATTTGATATTATTCATGTACATGATTTCAGGCTCCTTCCAGTAGCCGTTATTATAAAATTGATATACAAAAAACCATTAATTTATGATGCTCATGAAATATATGTATTTATGGAAGCAGAAAAATTTAACAAGTATATCCTTAATATTATAGGTAAGTTAGAATCTGCCTTAATTAAATTCTTTGTTGATGAATTTATCACTGTCAGTAAGCAAAGAGTAGATGACTATTTTAAAAAGCAAATACCGTCATTGAAGTATACGATTGTTGGTAATTGGCATAACAAAGTAATGGGGCTATCACAAAAAGAAAACTTACTTATTAGAAAAAAATTGAATATAAAAGAAGGTAGTAAAGTTATTGGATATATTGGGAGTATCTCTCCTTCAAGAAACATTATCTCATTTTGTGAATTTTTAAGAAAAAATAAAGATTATATTGGAGTTATAGCTGGAAGTGGCCATCAAGAACAAGAAGAAATATTAAATAAGTATTCAACAGAGAATAATAATATAAAATTTCTGGGATATATTGACAATCCTTATAAGATATATAATATGTGTGATGCTTTAATTTATTTAATAAAAGAGAACCATTCATACGCTAATTGGATTGCTCCTAACAACTTGTATATAGCAATAGCTTGCACCAAACCATTAATAAGTTTAAATAAAGGTGAGGTAAAACAAATATTTAGCACAAAAACTATCGGTTACTGTGTTAATGATTATTCATATAATGAATTATTAAATGCAACAAATTATATATTTAAAACGAATCGGGAGAAAAAGATAAAGGATAATATTCTAAACATACAACAACTATACACATGGAGCAAAGCAGAAGAACAATTACTAATAGTATACAATAGAATTTGTAGGTGAAAAATAAAAATATTTTAATGATTGCATATTCTGAATATTCAAGAGATGCAAGAATCAGAAGAGAGGCGGAAGCGCTTACAGAAATTGGATGCGCTGTGGATTTCTTTGTTCTTCAAGAAGATAATATTTCTCAGATAAATACAAATATTAATCTAATCCCACTTGGATTAAAACAGTATAGAGGAAATTCAAATATCAAATATATTATATCTTATCTTAACTTTTTCTGTCAGGCTTTTATTCAACTATTATGGCTGTACCCAAATAAAAAGTATAAAATAATTTACACACACAATATGCCAGATTTTATTGTTTTTTTGGGATTAATACCAAAACTCTTTGGCTCTAAATTAATTCATGATGTGCATGATTTAATGCCTGACATATACAAATCAAAATTTAAATCTTCTTTTGCAAATATTATATACTACTTACTGCTTGTACAGGAAAAGATTTCCTGTATGCTTGCAGATAAAATAATAACAGTAAGTGATATTGGATTTGACATATTAACAAACCAACACAATATTAGAAGTGATAAGATTGCAATTATCAGAAATTTTGCTGATAAAAATATTTTTTCACCAATGAAACTATCTACTGATAAAAATAATGATTTCAATCTAATTCATCATGGCACTATTAGTGATAGGTTTGGGCTTAGATATATTATAGAGGAAATGAAAATTATTTGTAAAAAGTATAGCAATGTAAAATTACACTTTTACGGGAAGGGTGACGGGAAAGAAGAGCTAATACTGAACGAAATGATAAAAGATAATAAATTAACAAAAAATGTTTTCTTACATGGGCAAATTCAGTTAGATGAGATTCCTAGAAAAATTAATTGGGCTGATGTTGGTATAGTATCTTATAAAAAAGATCCAAGTACTGACATTTTTACTCCTCTAAAACTTTTAGAATATATCGCAATGGAGAAGCCCATAGTGACTGTACATACAAAAGCAATAGCAATGCTTGTAAAAGATGCTAAATTACTTTACTATGACAATGGTACAGAAGATTCATTTAACAATGCTATTACTTCATTAATTACAAATAAGGGGAAGATAAATCTACTGAAAAAAGAAGCTATTAAACTAAATAAACAGATAAATTGGGCAAAGGAAAAAATAGTGTTACAAGAAATTGTTAATACTCTTTTAAAACATTAATTTTACAAAATATGCAAAAGATATCTTTAAATACATTTATTAATCATAATTTTCAATTCTCACAAGAAGATGTTATAGATTTTGCAAGAATAACAGGAGATAATAACCCCATACATCTTGATGATGAGTATGCAAAAAACACTATCTTTAAACAAAAAATCATTCATGGATTTTTGACAGGAAGTGTTTTTTCAAAAATTATTGGCACAAAAATGCCAGGAAAGGGAACCATTTACTTGGAACAATCTCTTCAATTCATAAAAGCAATGTATATAGATGTTGAGTATAATGCAATTGTAAAAGTTATTGAAATAACCCCTCACAAAAATCAAGCAATATTAAGTACGGAGATATATGATGTAACGACAAATAATATTGTACTTAAAGGAACCGCAAGAATCTTAAATAATACAGTAAAATGGCAGTAAATAATTCTGTAATAGAAAAATCAGCAATAATAGATTCTTCTGTAACTATTGGAAACGGTAATTATATTGGTCATAATGTAATCCTAAAGGGAAATGTTCTAATTGGAGATAATAATTATATTGGGAGCAATGTTATTATAGGAGAATATGCTCAGCATTCCTCTAAAAAATTTGAATTTACAAACTATAAAGAGTTCAGTAGAAATAAAGGAGTTACTATTGGATCAAATAATGTTATTAGAGAGAATTCTACCGTACATCTCCCCATTACATCTAAAAACACAATTATCGGAAACAATTGTTACATCATGGCTTATAATCATATTCCACACGATTCTATTATTTGTGATAATGTGATTATGGCTAATAATATACAAATGGGAGGATATACAAAAATACATGACCATGCTAATATTGGCTTGTCAACTACTATTCACCAAAGAAGCACAATAGGAGCATATGCAATGGTTGGAATGAGTTCAGTAATCACAAAAGATGTTTTGCCATTTATGGTGGTAATGGGAGCTCCAGCAAAATATGCAAACAAAATAAATGCATATGGAATGACCCGTTATGGTATATCTGAAAATGAAATAAATTGCGCAAAACAACTCTACAATGGAGATGCCTTTAAAGATATAAAATTAGAGGTTAAAATTATTTCTCTTCTTAGAAATTTCTATAAAGATTCTAGAAACTCTCAAATATCGATTTCTGAACAAGTTAATAGTTCTCTTATTAAAAAATTTTCCAAATAATGTTTAAAATAAATTTTGTAAATCTCAAAAAACAATATTCTAAATTAAAAGTAGAAATTGACAATGCTATACAAGAAGTAATAAATGATACGGCTTTTATAAATGGCAAACATGTAAATGAATTTGAAAGACAGTTTGAACAAAAATATGGGATAAAGAACTGTATAAGTTGTGCAAATGGAACTGACGCTCTTTATATAGCCTTAAAGACACTTCAAATTGAAACAGGAGATGAAGTAATTACTGTTGCTAACACTTGGATATCAACCTCAGAAACCATATCTCAAACTGGAGCAAAAGTAGTTTTTGTAGACATTAATAAAAAAGACTTCAATATTGATGTGAATAAAATTGAAGAAAAAATTACAACTGACACAAAGGCTATTATTGCAGTGCATCTTTATGGACAAGCAGCTAACCTAACAATGATAAAAAAGATATGCAAGAAATACAATTTATTTCTGATTGAAGATTGTGCTCAAGCACATTTTGCAGAACATAATAACATAAGAGTAGGCACCGTAGGGGATATAGCAACATTTAGCTTTTATCCTGGCAAAAACCTAGGAGCGTATGGAGATGCTGGGGCTATCATAACAAATAACTCAGATTTAGCACAAAGCATGAGAATGTATGCAAGGCATGGAGCGCTAACAAAACATAAACATAAAATTGAAGGTATAAATAGCAGAATGGATGGAATTCAAGCAGCAATTTTGTCAGTCAAATTAAAATATATTGATGAATGGAATGAAATTAGATTAAAAAATGCTCTTCTGTATAATGAAAAATTAAAGACTATTAAAGAAGTTGAAGTTCCTTTTATTATTCCAAATTCAAAACATGTTTTTCACGTTTATTGCATAAGGGCGCAAAAAAGAGATGAATTAATGAGATTCCTAAATTCTTCTGGGATAGAGACAGCCATACATTACCCAACTGCATTACCTTTTACTGAAGCATACAGTTATTTAAAACACACTAAAACTGATTTCCCAATAGCACATAAATATCAATCAGAGATACTATCTTTACCTATGTGTGGCGAATTAAATGAGAGAGAAATAGATATTGTAGTATCAAAAATAAAAGAATTCTACAATTACTAAAATAAACTATATTTTATCTTATTTCCTTATAAATCTTTTCAATAATTTCGACAGTTTTTAATCCTTCAAACGCATTTGTACTTATCGTTTTATTATTCTGTAAGACATCAACAATGTTTTCATATATTTTATCATGATTACTCATTGACCCCTTATACTTACCATAATTATTTGCCGAATTCCCTTTAGGAAGTCCTTCAATAATATAATTTTCAATATTCTGATATTCTAATTCATTCAAATATTGACCGCCTATTTTTACAGTGCCTTTTTCACCAAATATTGTAAGAGAGCCTTCCATATTTTGATTATAACTATTAACTGTATAGTTTATAGTTCCTATTGCTCCACTATAAAATTGTAAGGCAACAACTCCGGTATCCTCAAACTCAATAATATCTTTATGAGTAAAATTATCAGAGAAACCCTTCATTGCTTTAATATCACCTAACATCCAATAAAGCAAATCTACAAAATGACTAAATTGTGTGAATAGCGTTCCACCATCAAGATCAGCAGATCCTTTCCAAGAATTTTTATAATAATCCTCATTTCTATTCCAAAAGCAAGTAAGTTGTACTGACAGAACCTTTCCCATTTTACCTTCATCAATTATCTTTTTTACTGCTGCAACTGGGGGATTAAATCTATTCTGTTTAATAACAAAAAGCCGTTTATTGTTTTGTTCTGCTGCTTTTATCATCTCACCACAATCGTATGAATTTATCGCCATTGGTTTTTCACATAAGACATGATTTTCTGACTTTAATGCTTTTATAGTATGCTCAGCATGTAAACCATTTGGACTACATATCGTAATTACATCAATCTCTTTTTGTTTATCAAGCAACTCTTCAATTGAAGGATAAGCAATAGCATCATATTCTTCTGCTAACTGTTCTGCTTTTGTAAATTCAATATCACAAACAGCTACAAGCTCACCATATGTCTTAATATGTTCCGCATGTCTTTGTGCTATTCTTCCACACCCAATAATTCCAAATTTTATCTTTTTCATTTCTTTTAAATATTTTCTTTTCTTTTAGCTTGTAAAATAATAGCTGACAATAATATTAAATAAAATGCATAAATTATAGCATAAGTTTGATATAATGGGCTATAATTTAAAAACAAGAGTAAAAAGAAAAAAATTATTAAATATTTATGTTTTTTATCTTTAATGTTTTTAGTGATCAACTTAAGAAATAATACAATTAAGAAAATACTACACATCCCATACTTTACAAAAAATGTAAGATACATTGAATCAATACTATTTAAATAAGGGTCTAGCCCTCTATATCCAAACCAAGGGATCTCAAAGAAGGTCCTAAAACCGTACCCAAAGAAGACTTCCATAATTGACATCTCACTTATTTTTGTGATTGCTGGCCCATATCTTGTAGCTAGGCTACTAAGTACATCAGTTGATAATATCCTGGAAATACCAAAATAGTTCACATAAAGATAAGTAGCTATCCCTAAGGAAAGTGCGAAAATTATTTTCTTATATACTTTTAAGTTGCCTCCAAGCAAAACCAATAAAAGCGTAATGGCTAATAAGGTTCTAGAATTTGCAATAACTAATATAATAAACGCTAGAGGTAAACAAATAGCAAATAAATATTTATTGATATTAACTTCTTTTCTATCTATTGAGAATATGGAAACTAAAAATAATGCTGCCATAAAACTTGTAGCTTCAATATACCGAAAACTTTGTTCATTATAATAAATATCGCTTGAAAAAAAGGAAGGATACAACATGATTACACAAGAGAATACTATCTTAATAAAGAATGTTAGTATTAAAATACCTAGAAATCCATTAAGAGTTAATAAGTGTTTCTTTATGTACACAAAATTATTATTTAAGAACGTAAGGATCAGCATACTGTAAATCAATGTTAAAAATGGTCTAAAATCTCTCAACAGATATTTATCTATAATAGCTCCTTTATATAAAAAGAAGAGCCCATATAACGCAATAAAAGAAAGTAAAATAACCAAAGAGATTAAACTTGTTTTTTCAATCCTCTCCTTGATTATTATTGCTATAATAAAATGAAAAAATAATATAAGAAAATAAAAATCATAAAAGAAGATTCCATTTATAGACAGAAAAGGATTAAATAAATTAGATGTTGGCAGAATAATTAAGAAAATGAAAAAGCTAAGAATAGATATTCTCTTATTTACAAAAAGCATAACTCCTAACATTATAGAGATGGTTGACAAAATAAAAAAACAGATACTTTCCATTTATATAAATATCATTATACTATATAAACAGATGTCATTTTATCAATTACAATATTTGAGATTCCTGTAAAATGATAAACCTCTTGACAGCATTTTGTTAATGATTGTATACTTTCCTGATACTCTAACCTGCTTGTATCATCAAAAATTATCATTGCTCCTGATAAAATTTCACCAGATTTAATCAACTCCACTAAGTAAGAAGCGCATTCATTTCTGTAGATACCATCTATAAGAAAGATATTAATTGTACTAAAATTAATCTCTGGCTTTACATAATCACTCTTTTCCTTTTCAAAAATTACATTAATATTTTCATATTTCATCCCTTTTACAATATTAGCCCACTCTTCATTGTGTTCAATAGCAGTAACTACACATCCATTCTGATCAAACCATAAACTAGAAGATCCTGAGCCCCACTCTAGTATTTTAAGACCTTCTTTTACTCTTTCTTTTATAAAGTCAATAGCGGTAAATGTAAGCCATGGTTCAGGGTTAGTCAAATAAGTATTCTTATTGATTTTCTTAAATCTCTCAAATAATCTATCATGAGTTGGCTCAGTAATAAAAAGAAGTATTCTCTTCCAGGCACTCCAAAAAAACAATCTTTTTAGGTTTTTCAGTCTATTGACTTGATTTGTTGTTAACATAAGTATTTATTATTTAAATTAGTTATCCTGACGCTTTTTGATCAAAAGTATATAATAAAGAGCATATCTTGCAATCCATACAAAAATAAAGAAAATCAATATACTCGCAATAGTATGGCATAACAATAAGATTAATGCAAGAGATAAGATCAATATAATTGATAATATATTTATTCTATTCAAATCTTGTTGAGAAGACAATGCCCCTACTGCAGAAGAAAGTAATGATGCAAGAACCTTTACAATTCCCCAGAATATTAATATTAATATTAGCAGTTTATAATGATGAAAGTTAAAATCATAAATCTTTAAATAATCTATAGAAAATATAAAAAAAGAATAAAAAACTCCAAATAATATAGATAACTTAATAGCCTGTATTAATTTTCTGTTTAAAAGATTTATACTAAATTCTTTTTTAAACGCGACTAACTCTCTAAATCCTATATATGTTGAGAAAAAAGTAAATGGATACAAAAATATATTCACATAAAAAAAGTAATTCCCTATCTCTTCTAATCCAAATTTTCTCTCAATAATAAACCTGTCAGCAAAATTAATTAAGCTTAATGTGAAAAGTGTTAAAAAAAAACCAAAGGACAATTTAATCAGATCCTTTTGCGAATAATCTAATATTTTAAATTTAATCTTAGAATAAAATAAAAGATAAGATGCTAATGAGAATAGACAGCAGTAAAATAAACACTTTATAATTAAAGAGAAATTAACAGCTAGCCCCATATATATACTTAAAACCACTATTAATGGCAAGCTAAACTTCCATAAGTTTAAAGTTATTTGAGAAAGCACAAACTTAGATAACAACCTAGAAACTTGATATGATAATTTTATTAAAATCAAAAAGATTGATAATAATATCAAACTAAAATAACTAATCTCAAAATCATAATATTTAGAAATTATAGCAGACGCAATTAATGAAATACATAATACAGCTATACATAACATACTAATTAAACGAGAATCTACTACAATCTTATTCTCCTCTATTACTGATGTTCTTAGAAAGACTTGATCTAAACCAAAAAGACCAAAGGAAGACATTAATGAACAATAAGTAATCAATATTGAATAAAGACCATATTCTGTTACGGATAAAACATCCTTGAGTAAAATATTTAATGCAAAGAAAGATACTGAGGCAATACCTAAAACAAATAGTGAAGCATGCTTTTTTATAAGTTTCTTAATTTCTAACTCCACAAAAATCTAATTGTATACTATCAGTTTTAAATCCTTTAAACTCCTTATGAGCCACTAAAAAAACAATTATATCTGTTTTGCCATTTAGTTCTTCATAATCGGTTAAGGTATATTTTTCACTTTCCTCAATATTTGGCTCCACTAAAAGTAAATCAAATTTTCCTTCATCCAACAAAGTGTCTGCAACTAATAAAGCAGGAGATTCTCTCAAATCATCAATATCTGGTTTAAAAGCCATGCCCATTAATGCAATAATTGGCTTTCTATTATTATCCAATTCAAACTGTAAGGCAGTAGATTTGATTTTTTCTATTACCCAATCCGTTTTATAGTTATTTATCTCTCTTGCATTTCGTATAATTACTGCCTCTTTTTCAAATTCTGAAACAATAAACCATGGATCAACAGCAATGCAATGCCCACCAACTCCAGTTCCTGGCTGTAAGATATTCACTCTTGGGTGTTTATTTGCTAGCTTTATTAACTCCCAAACATTAATTCCTGCTTTATCACAAATCATACTCAATTCATTAGCAAAAGCAATACTCACATCTCTTGATGAATTCTCAACCAATTTACACATTTCAGCAGTTTTTGCATTAGTTGCATGCAATTCTCCTTTCACAAAATGACGGTAAAAATCTTGTGCTGCTTTTGTTGATTGTTCATCCAAACCGCCAATTACTCTATCGTTATGTTCTAATTCATAAATCACTTTTCCAGGAAGCACTCTCTCAGGACAATAAGCAATATTTATTTTTCCTTTGAGTTCTGGTTTTTCCTCAAAAATAATTTTAGCCATTTTATCAGTAGTTCCCACTGGGCTAGTAGATTCAATAATAAATAGATCTCCACTTTTCAGATTTGGCAATATCATCCTTGTAGCAGATTCCACATATTTCAAATCCGGCTCATGATCTCCTTTAAAAGGGGTGGGAACTGCAATTAAATATACATCTGCCGTATCAACAGTAGTACTAGCTTTTAATAATCCTCTTTCCACTACATGTTTTACCAGCCCATCTAGTGCAGGTTCTACGATATGAATTTTACCCTCATTAATAGTATCAACAACAGATTGATTTACATCAATCCCTTGCACTTTAATTCCTCTACTTGCAATTAAGGCTGCTGTCGGCAAACCAATATATCCCAAGCCCATCATTACTACTTTCAAATCTGTCATTTTATTTTTTTGATAAAAATTCTACAATTCTTTTACTTGCTTTCCCATCTCCATAAGGATTGTGCAATTTACTCATACTCTCGTATTTTTCGGAATCTTGTAAAAGTGCATTTGCATCTCCAACTATTTTTTCCACATTAGTACCTACCAAAATCACTGTTCCTGCTTCAACTGCTTCTGGCCTTTCAGTTGTTTCGCGCATTACTAATACGGGCTTCCCTAATGATGGCGCTTCCTCTTGCACTCCTCCACTATCCGTAATAATTAATTTTGATTTTTCCATCAACCACAAAAATGCTTCATAAGGAAGTGGAGCAATCAAATCAATATTTTCCACATCTGATAAAATTGCATTAACTGGCTTCTGCACATTTGGGTTCAAATGCACAGGGTAGATAATTTGCACATTATTTGCAGATGCAATTTCTTTTAATGCCTTACAAATATTAAGAAAACCTTCTCCATGATTTTCTCTTCTATGCCCAGTAACTAAAATTAAATCTTTATCTTTTTTTACTAGATATTTAAGCATATTTATTTGCTTATTATCAATATTTTTTACTTTCTCCACTCCATCCAAAAGAGCATCAATTACAGTATTTCCTGTAACAATTACACCTTCCTCTGAAATATTTTCATTCAATAAATTTTGTTTGGATTGTTCAGTTGGCGCAAAATGAAAATCAGCAATTCTTCCAGTAATACTTCTGTTAATTTCTTCCGGAAAAGGGGCGTATTTATTAAATGTTCTTAACCCTGCCTCTACGTGACAAACTTTTGCTCCAGAATAAAAACCTGCAATACTTGCTGCCATTGTAGTAGTTGTATCACCATGCACAAATACAAAATCAGGAACAAATTCTTCCAAAACTGGCTTTAAACCATTAATTATTTCCCCTGTCAAATTATATAAATTCTGATTAGGCTTCATTAAATCTAAATCATAATCAGGTGTAATATCAAAAAACTCCAAAACTTGATCGAGCATTTCTCTATGCTGTGCCGTTACACAAACCTTAGTTTCAAAATTATTACTTTCTTTAAATGCCTTAACCACTGGAGCCATTTTAATGGCTTCCGGTCTTGTCCCAAATACAATTAATACTTTTTTCATTTTATTTTCTTAAATCAACTAGCTCCCTATATTCAAAATCTATCTCTCTTTCTTTATTTGCAAAGAAATTATATAATTTATTAAATATTGGCAAATCTTTATTTTTTTAAAATCAATTTTAACTTAGTTGTTGAAATCCCTTTTGTTCTTGGAAAATAAATCACTTTACAATAAGCCTTTAATTCATCAAATTTTCCTTCCCAATCACTGCCCATTACAAAAATATCAACATCATTTTCTTGTATGTCTGCTACTTTTTGCCTCCAATTATCTTCAGGGATTACCTTGTCAACATAATCTAATGATTCTAAGAGCTCCTTTCTTTTTTCATAAGGCAATACGCAATCTTTACCTTTCAATTCATTAAACTCATCTGTAGAAATACCAACAATTAACTTATCACCAAGCATACTTGCTCTTCTTAATATTTCAAGATGTCCGTAATGTAATAAATCAAAAGTACCATAAGTCAAAACAGTTTTAAACTTCTTATCTACTAACTTATCAAACTCGATTGAAAGTACATTTTCATTACTACCAAAAAACGAATGTAACTTATTTAATAAAGGTAAATTATCCATAACATGATCCAATGGAAAACTATGTACTAGATCAACTGCTTTCAACCCCTCCAAAATCACAGAATTGGACTTATAATCCGCACTAAAAAAACCTTTACCAATCAATAACCCTAAAGTTCTGTTTCTGCTTAAATCATTAAGTGATGTTAAGCATAAATCACCAAAACCACAAGCCAAGAACAAAGTATCGTTAGCTCCACCCAAAGCCCTTAACAACACCCTAACTTCTGAAAATGCTTTCGTCAAAATCATGAATCTAGTATTAGGAGAGTTATATTTTGCATCTACAACACCCAAAACTAAAGCATAAATGTTTTTAAGAACACTAAGCACCTCAACACCCCTAATATCAGTAGTGCAATCAATATGAAATGCTGTGTCAATAATTATTTTATTGATAATTTCATATTGTTCTTTTGTTGAATAACCAAGAGTTAACAAAGTATCTGCATGTTCCATAACCTCAACCGCAAAAGAAGGTCCTTTTAATGTAACAACATTCTCAGTATTTAACTCTGCTTTTACTCTATCAACAATTGTCTCTCCATTTTCCAATAATCCTTTAGATAAATTAACAAACAATACACTTTTTGAAAAGTATGATTTCAAACTTTTCAGATTCTCTACAATAACAGATGATGGCAATGCAATAAAAATTACATCTGCATTTTCTATTTCTTTTTTATCAAAAGTAGCCGTTAGATGCTTTGTAAGATGTTTGTTAGGAAAACATACTTTATTAGTATGGTTATTGTTTATTTCATCTACTTTCTCTTGGTTTCCGGAAAACAACACTACATTATTTTCAGTATTTACTGAAAGTTCATTAGCAATAGCAGTTCCAAATGTACCTGCTCCTAGTACAATAATATTCATTTTACAAAAATAACAGGATTATACTACTTCTGATGTGTAACCATCAACATATTTTAACAAGAGTTCTTTAACAACCTTTTCATCCTGACCTTCTCTAGAAGATTTAATAATACCAATACAATGTAGCACTTCCTGCATTGATAATTTAGTCTCTTTTGCTTGCATAATCCTTGGGTGTTCTGATTGAATTACATCATTACCAATTAAAAGTTCCTCATACAATTTTTCTCCAGGTCTTAATCCTGAGTATTCTATTCTGATATCTCCATCAGGATTCTCATTATCAATTGGAGTTAGTCCACTTAAATGTATCATTTTATATGCCAAATCAATAATTTTTATTGGCTCTCCCATATCTAGTACAAAAACATCTCCACCTTTAGCCATCGACCCTGATTGTAACACCAATTCAACTGCCTCAGGAATGGACATAAAATATCTTGTGATATTTCTATGCGTAACCGTTACAGGGCCTCCATCTTTAATTTGATTTCTAAATAACGGAACTACAGAACCTGCTGAATCAAGAACATTTCCAAATCGCACCATGGAATAACAACAACTGCTTTTATCAGAATATGCTTGAAGAATTAATTCAG
>Ga0206678_10001770_pt1 | contig 14027 bp, 9 predicted proteins | sample M180m12015metaG_FD_155453 | JGI IMG/M metagenome (GOLD analysis project Ga0206678, IMG submission 155453) | Ammonia-oxidizing marine archaeal communities from Monterey Bay, California, United States - M1 80m 12015 | ecosystem: Environmental > Aquatic > Marine > Intertidal zone | place: USA... | reverse complement strand
GTAGGGTGGATAGAAGTCATCCTGTTGCGCTCCCGTTATGATGTAACTCAGGCTTGATTGGGTTTTTTCACCCCTGTAGCTGAGACTCAAAGAACCAGCATGTCGTGGTCTCCTGATTTCCATAGCGCCGGATTGCTCTTGTGAATCCAGGTAAGTATAACTGGCATTTATATCAACAGAGGTGGTTGGTGCCCATAGCATACTGAGTTCAAAGCCGTTCCGGCTGGATTTTCCCTGTTCATTGATGGCAGTGAAACTGTACAACTCAGGTAGATAAGAAAATCCATTGATTTCGTTTTCCAGGTGGTTGGAAAAGAGATGCCCCTCAAGTGTCAGGCGGAGATCCTGGAAACGCTGGCGTAATCCTATCTCATAAGAAAGGGCCTGTTCCGGTCTCAAGTCCGGGTTGCCTATAAATGAATTAAAGTAACCAAAACGCTCCGTAAATGAGGGGTTTTTGATCGCTCGACCGGCCGCAAAGGATATTTTGGTATCACCGTTGTTTAACAGTCCCGCCAGGGTCAATCGCCAACTCAAACTAGATTGAAAGTCTGAGTTGTGCTCTGAACGCGCACTGATAGAAAGACCGAATTTCGCTTTACTGTATCGGTATTCGCTGGCGACCGCGCGGTTTAATGTTGATAAGTTTTTGTTTGGATTTCCAAACAGGCTGATGGGTCCCTGCTGCTCGAAGGTCTCTCTTTCTGCCTCGATTATCCCGGTGAAACGGTGACTCTGCATAAGAAGCGATAGTTGATAGTCAAGATGTTGGCGTTGGCCCTGGGTTGCGGTGTCTGCTTCCGGGTATGTGTAGTTGGAATTGTCACTGGCATTTAGACCGATCCGTAAATGCTGGCTTAGGTTATGATTATTGTAGCTTAAGGTAATCCCGCCAAAGTCCTGCTGGCTCTTTGAACGAAATGGCGCATCGACTGGTAGCCCGGTAGTGACATAGTCAACATCATCATATTCGGTCTGGCTTCGCGTAGTTCGCAGACTCATAGCAAGATGATAGGTATCATTGAGTTGTCTATGGAGACCGGCGGATAAGGTTGTATTGCGATAACCATCCTCCTCTGATCCGTTACGCGACGCATTTTCGCCTTGGCTACTGATTGATTCCAGTCCCAGTGAAACAGCCGCTTCATCAATATGAAATCTGTTTGAGATACTAAACTGTTGAATGTCCTGCGAGCCGATTCCCAGTTGCATCACAGTATTGTCCTGAGCGCCTGCCTGATTAGTAATGATATGAATTACTCCGGCGAGGCTGTCACTACCCCAGATGGCGCTTTGCGGGCCGCGTACCACCTCAATCCTCTGAATCTGATTTGGCAATAAATGCGCAAAGTTAAATTCACTTCCCTGGCTGACATCATTGGCCTCGACACCATCAATCATCACAAGGATCTGGTTGGCTTCAGCACCGCGTATCCTAATCTGGGTGAGACTCCCGGCAGGACCGACCTGGCTGACGCTGAGTCCAGGAACTGTCCTGAATAGCTCCGAAAGTGATAGCGGATTGCGCCGCTGGATTTCTTCCTGATTGATGATGGTGATAGCACTGCCTGTCTTGTCAGAAATGATAGGCAACCTGGAAGCGGTGACAGTAAATTGTTCTAAGTCATCGGCTTCTGGGATTGAGATGCTGTCGGGTCTGGCTGCCTGTGACAGGCTGAGTAAGCATAACAGAGCAAAAAACTGGGACTGATTTGAAAAGAAACCTGCTTGATACATGGCTGACTCCCGCTCCCACCGAGCGATTGAAGTGATATTCTTGGCAGGCTCTGGAAATTCTCAGTGACCGCCCACCTTAGTAATTTGGCTAAATAAGTTAAGGCCGGTCTCCGGGCTTGCGAGTGGAGCATGACTGTAATGCTCTGGTCTCATCGCCTTCCCATGATAAATCACAGTGGCTCTAGATGAGGCGCCTCGCCTACCGTTGCGGGGGCAGCGCCGGCTTCAGAATGAACACTTCTACACCGGCTTCCCGTTTAATACTGTTATCCCTCAACACTGGGGTTCAGTACACCTTGACTCGTTAGACCCGGCAAGGTTAATCGCCAAGTGGTTGCTGGTCAATAAAAAACTAAGCCTCCCTTCCCTGGCGAATTGAATTCTCGAGACTAAGTCCGGTTTGATTGGTTTGTCGGTTTGAAATTGAAAAGCTAAAGGGCATAGGTATTAAGGTATAGGTTTAACAGGCCTTATTGGAGCTAGTGGAACAGACCGGATAATCGCAATATCAGTGACGGACGTTTTTTTAATACCAAGTCGCATTAACCGCGCCTTTAAAGGTTCGCTGCCTCCGTTTCTGGGCCAGAGCGAAGTTGGCTTCGTACGTATCAGCGTTTCGAGATGCGTTTACTTGCATTTGAGCCGTCGGAGTGCAGGCGAGTTGTGGTATCCTTTCGGGATTTAAACCAGTGACCTTTGTATGGCTCCTCTGGTCTGGTTGAGTAAGGTGAACTGCATTGCCATTGCGTGTTTAAAGCCTAGGCCAAAAGCAGGCTAGTGCGCACCGTACTGAACACAATTTTTGGGATAGTGTATCAGGAGCAAGGATCTCTCATCCCTTAAATGCCAAGCGTTAATGCTCCAGAGGTGAGTCTCAATGCAGGAAACCCTTAACAGGCGTTTTACTTCTCAGACGGTTAAAGCAGATACCATCGCCGGTATAACCGTGCTGTTTATTACAATTCCCCAAGTAATTGCTTACGCGTTTCTAGCTGGTATGCCTGCTCAGGCTGGTCTCTACGCTGCGCTCGTTGCTCTGTGTCTTTATGCCGTCTCGGGTACTAGCAAAGTATTGGCGGTAGGGCCCACAGCGATAGTGGCAATGATGACGTTACAGATAACCTCAACGTTTAGTGAACCCGGCAGTACAGAATATATTGCGGCGGCAACTAAATTAGCACTACTGACCGGTGCAGTCCTACTGTTTTTGAGGGCGATACGTTTTGGTTATGTGATTAGTCTGCTTAGCCATGCGGTTGTCGCGGGTTTTATTACTGCTGCCGCTTTCCTTATTATCGGTCACCAGTTTCCCACGGCATTAGGGCTTCAAGGCCTCAGGGAAATGAATCTAGCGGCTCAAATGGTTTATCTGGGGCGCCAATTGACTGATCTAAATACAATTTCTCTGGCGATTTCTCTGGGTTCGGTAGTGTTCCTGGTGCTGTGTAAACGCTATATGGCCAGTTGTTTGGTTGCTGCCGGTTTTAAATCCGTTAATGCAGAGATTTTTGCTAAGTCAGCTCCGATGATCGTTGTCATTCTGGCAATAGGCTTCTCGGCGTATTTTAATTTTAATGTAAATTACGGAATTGAAATTGTAGGTATAATCCCGGTCGGCCTGCCTGAACTGTCCTGGTTATTACCTAGCCTGGACGAAGCAATTCAGTTATTACCGGGTTCCATTCTAATAGCGATGATCATCTTTCTAGAAAGTATCAGTATCGGTTCGGCAATGGCCAGTAAAAAGAGACAGCGAATTGAGCCGAATCAGGAATTACTCGCCCTGGGTGTCGCCAATCTGGGCGCTGCCGGAGTGGCTGGCTTTCCAGTTGCAGGGAGTTTTGCAAGAACGGCAGTCAATTTTGCCAGTGGGGCTGTATCGCAATTAGCTTCGTTGATTACAGCTATCTGTCTTGTGGTGACCCTGCTCTGGTTCTCCGAGTGGTTCTTCGCATTACCAACTGCAGTATTGAGTGCGATTGTTATAGTTTCCGCGGCACAGTTGATTGATGTACCAAGAATTCGGGAGTTAATTGGTTATTCCGGTTCGGATGCAGTTACCTTTTTGGGTACTTTCCTGATGGTAATTGTGATGGGAGTAGAGATTGGTTTGCTTAGTGGGGTTTTTCTATCGATTGTGTTTTTGCTGCGGAGGAATTCACGACCACACATGGTTGAAGTAGGTCGTTTGTCTGGCACCGAGCACTTTCGTAATAGGCAACGATTTGAAGTAGAAACCTTAAGCCATTTAATACTGCTGAGGGTGGATGAAAGTCTCATCTTTGCTAATGCGCGTTATGTAGAGACTTTTGTTTATGATCAACTAGCTGGGAGGACAGAGGTTACCAACGTGGTTTTGATCTGTACGGCAACCAATTTCATAGATGTTACTGGTCTGCTCATGTTAGAAGACCTGAATGAGAATCTCAGAGAGGCTAATATCAAGTTGCATTTCGCTGAAATTAAAGGCCCTGTCCTGCAGCAACTGGAGAATACTAGCTTGATTCAAAGCCTGACTGGCGAAATCTTTCTGACAACGGATCTGGCCATGAATACGTTATCTGAATAGCTGCATCTTAGTAACTACCTCTAAGTCGCTAGGCGATGGTGAGCCAAAAGCGGATAGAAAGAGTGTCACGCTTGGATTGGCTCAATCAGAAAATCAACTAATGACTCTCCTTGAAAAGTGAATTTGCCCTTTAAAATTTCTCCTTCCAGTACTCTAGGTAGCCAATATTGGTCGTCTTCCCACATCTTGTTAAAGGGAATCGCATCGATTGGAAACCAGATTGGCACGGCTTCTTCAGTTTCCCTTGGTACACCGCTGAAATGGTCCGCAATGTAGGCAAAAGCATGAATGCGAGGAAAATCATAGGCGTGAAACAATAATTCTGCCACAAAATGTACCCCGCCCGGGGTGATCAAGAGTTCTTCCTGAGTCTCTCGAATTGCACACTCCAGAGGAGTCTCTCCGGGATCTACCTTTCCACCCGGGCCATTGATGTTTCCGGCTCCCAGGCCACGTTTTTTCTCGATGAGCAGGACATGATTATTCTGCACAACGAATAGAAGAGTTGCTGTTTGTTCCGGTTTCCATTGGTCCCAATCAATTTCTGCGACCTGCGTTATCTGTTTTGTCATTGGTTATCTGTTTTGTGATTCCAGGTTGAATACATCAGGAGGTACGGTTGCGTACATTCGGAGGTTTCTTTCCGCTTGCACATTTGTCTTGGTTTAATATAACTGAATTGATTCCCATTTTTGCTGAATAGGTGGCAACTGATTAATTTAAGGTTATGCCTTGAAAATCCTTCAATCAGCCTTACATTATTAATATAGGCCGTTAATGTTACATCAAATGGTAGTCATTTAGGGTGTTTGGACACGTGGCCACCAGGTGTACAGGGTGTCATTCCGTTAGGTTGTAGGCCGGCACTTTAATAGAAGAAGTACTTTTTTAACCAGTAACACGTAAAGGATAGCTTAACATGACCACCATATCAGAGAGCGCTGTATACCCGATGGTTCCGGGTAACAACCTACAAGCCTACCTTGATTCGGTTAATCAGATTCCGGTTCTGAGTCGTGAACGTGAGCAGGAACTGTTCAGCCAATTTCAGGGGGACAATGACCTTGAAGCTGCCAGAACGATTGTAATGGCTCATTTGCGCTACGTTGTCTATGTCGCTAAAGGCTACGTCGGTTATGGGCTGCCTCTCGAAGACCTGATTCAACAGGGAAATGTTGGACTTATGAGGTCGGTTAAAAAGTTTGACTCAGATCGAGAGGTTCGCTTGATCACCTTTGCCATCCATTGGATTAAGGCAGAAATACACGACTATGTGTTGAAGAACTGGAAACTGGTCAAAGTTGCTACCACCAAGGCTCAGAGGAAGTTGTTTTTCAACCTTCGCAAGAGCAAGGAAAAATTAGGCTGGATGAACCGCCAGGAATCACAAGAGTTAGCGTCGCAACTGAGTGTATCTGCAGAAGATGTGGTAGAGATGGAGGCAAGATTAGGTCTCTCAGACAGAAGTTTCCATGCTGAGTCGGAAGATGATTACGGGGCACCGGAAACTTTCTTAAGTGTAGATGAAGCTGAAGACCCGGCATTTCAGGCCGAGCAGTGTGAATTAGATAGCGCCCAGACAGTTTCAATGCGTTCCGCGCTAGCAGCTCTGGATGATCGATCCAGGGATATTGTTGAGAGTCGGTGGTTACAGCAAGAAAAAGTTGGCTTGAAAGAATTGGCGGCGCGCTATTCAATCTCAATGGAACGAGTCCGCCAGCTAGAAGCAGCAGCTTTTAAGAAAATGCAACCGTTTTTGAGATAGCTGCTTGATATCACTTCCCCTGACGACTTGGTCGATATATTGTAGGGTCAGATACAAACAAGGGAAGGCGCTATGTCAGAGGGAACCATTACAACTGATCTTGAATACGTCGATGGTAAACAGGTGGTAGCAGACTTGAACCGTTTGCTGAGATTAAGAACCACGCCTATTGGTATGAAAATGTTTTCTGATAAGGCCGAAATGGAGGCTATCCCCAGAATTCGAAGGCCCCGCGATGTACATACCACGGATCAGATAGTAGGTCAGGCAAGTCGTAACGGCTGGACCGTAGGTATAACCATGGAGGACTTGGTCGGGGCTCAATGCGGTACTGTAATTGGCTTGTCACCGCGCGATGATGACTGGTTAAGCGGGAGTAGAATGGCGGGTGTGTGGTATTCGAACAAAGAAGAAGCGGCCGCCCATCAGGCGGCTATGGAAGTCCTTGAGTTCGGTCAGTTTGAAGCAATGGCAGTTTCCCCATTGGCATCGGGTCGGTTGGACCCTCCTGATATTTGTCTTATCTATGCAACTCCCGCGCAGATGATTTTATTCATCAATGGCCTGCAGTGGACCGGCTACAAAAAGTTGGACTGGGGGTGTGTAGGCGAATCAGCTTGTGCTGATTCTTGGGGTCGTGCATTAAAAACAGGCGAACCCAGCCTGTCGATTCCATGCTTTGCTGAGCGCCGATATGGGGGTGTTATGGAAGATGAATTGTTAATGGCGATACCGCCGGCATTCTTACCTAAAGTGATAGCTGGGCTCGACGCGTTGTCCGGTAATGGGCTGCGATATCCGATACCGCAGTACGGGGTTAATAATGATGTCCGAGCAGGTATGGGTATCAGCTATAGCTAGTACATTACTTTTATGGAGGCGTTGTGCTGTCGGGATGGGCTTGTTTTGAGGTATTTCCCGGCGACTTTAGCCAGTGTTTTGATTCTAAAATTGGGGCAATTTGAATAGGAATCAGCATGAGTGAAGACCTGCATTGCTGGAATTGTAACGAGCCAATTCAAGACACTTCCCGGTCTCTGAGCCGTCACCTTGCCTGCACAAAGTGCTTTGAGTTTCTGCACTGCTGCAAGATGTGCCATTTTTTTAGCACTGGTGCACCTGGCCAGTGTGATCATGACCTGACTGACCCCCCCGCCGAGAAAACAAGTGCAAATTTCTGCGATTATTTCAGCCCCAGCCATCGGCAAGGGACTGATTCAAGGCAACAGCATCTGCAGGCAAGCCAATCATTAGATGATCTTTTTGGTGATGCGGATCAAACAACTGTAGAAAATAAAGCGGATGAAGATATTAATACCAGGTTATCTAGTCTGTTTGATGATGATTGAATGCGAGTCGGGTGCTTCAACTGAATCTCTAGCCGGGATCTAGGCATATTACCAGCTGCTACTAAAGCCTTCAGTTGCCACGTTTCTGAAATCAGATGTAGTCCTGATGCCGGCCCTTAAAAAGGCAAGGCATTAGGACTGGCTCAGATGACCCCGCTGGATTTCAGCTCAGCATAATCTGATTCTGAGTAACCTAACTCAATAAGAATTTGCCGGGTGTTGGCACCGAGTAGGGGCGGGGCGGCACTAGCCTTGGGTCCATCAGGTAAGGCCATATAGCCTGCCTTGACCACCTTGATTTCTTGATCTGGTTGATTGGGTGAGGCCATACTGGCAAACACCTCTCGGTGTTGCAGTTGAGGGTCAGCAATGACCTGAGGGACATCTCTGATCTCAGCTACTGGAATCCCGCGGCTGGCAAGGTCATTTAGCCATTCCAGGGTATTCTTTTGCTTAAGTTTTTCAGCCAGGTAGTCATGGACTTGATTTGCATTTTTGGCCCGACTGCGGGGATCGGTGAATGCGGGCCTTCCTAGATCCTCACTTGTCCCAAGTGCTTCAAATAGCTTTTCAACCTGGTTTTGTCCCAAGGCGGTTATCTGTATAAAACCATCTTTAGTGGCAAAGACGTTGGCAGTGGGTTGGCCTGTAGGAGACGCATTGCCCATTAAGCCGAGTGTCCTGCCCTGGTTAAAATAATTGCTGAATTGGGCGGCCTGCACGACGATGGCAGTATCGAGCATGGCAACATCTATATATTGTCCCTGGCTCGTGGTTGCTTTTCTATGTAGAGAGGCAGCGATCGAAAAAGCCGCATTTAAAGCGGTAGCCATATCGACGGGCATAAATCCAGTACGAGTAGGCCCAGTTTCATTATGGCCATTCTGGCTCATCATCCCAGATGCGGCCTGAATCGCACCGTCATAGGCTCCTTCTCCGGCCTTAGGTCCCTGCTGCCCATAACCCGTGATCGAACAGTAGATCAGATCGGGTTTTAGTTCTTTTAAAGTAGTATAGTCCAAGCCTAGTTTAGTCATGGTGCCGGCTTTGAAGTTTTCGATCACCACATCGGCATTGATGACTAACTTTCGGATAATTTCTTTAGCCTGGTCTGATTTTAAATTCAGGGTAAGGCTTTTTTTGTTTACGTTCATTGCCAAAAAGGCTGGCGACAGGGCTTTTTCGTCTTCTGCGCTCATCAAGTTGCGAGTTTGGTCTCCTGTAATAGGTTGCTCTATCTTGATGACCTCTGCCCCAAGCAGGGCTAATTGCATTGCAGCAAACGGGCCTGCAAATACCTGAGTGAAGTCGAGAATGGTTATTCCTTCGAAAGCCTGGGTCATAGCGAGTCCTACCAACATTTTTCTTAATGAGACATTTTTTTAACCCCGAAGGGTAACGAGGCAATTCTTCCATAAAATTGGCTGTTCTGGGAAATTTTATGGAAGAATTTTAGAGATGTTGATTTCCCTAAAGCGGTTTCATTCGATAAAAGCATTACCCCAATGAAATGAGTTGAGCCAAGGTGCGCTAGTCTAGATGGTGTTGGCGACCAGTATCGATAGGTTTAGCAAAGTTGTACGGTCTCCCTGATTTTTAAGGGCGCGAGAATTTTTGATGAGACTGCCCGAGTCCTCAATGATCAATATGGTGAACGACGTTTTTACCTTGAACGCGAAGCCAGCAGTGCTGGTGGTTAAGCAGACAAGGCTTTTATTTTGGCGATATCAGCTCTGAGACCTTACCCGGAATTATTGATATTACGGCCTGCATGTTCTCTGTAGAAGGTGTTCTTTGTGCAATCAACAGTGGAGACATCTGGTCAGGGAACAGAACAATTAAATCGCTAGAGTTCGCGTTGCCCGGTTCCTGTGGAGGTTTCAGGTTCATTTTTGTCTTGAGCACGCCACAGCACCAACCATTGTCTCCAGCCAAACCCTATGATAATGATGTAAATGCAGAAGAGTAATGCAGTGAAGTACAATGCCCTGTCGATATACAAATAGATAGAAACGATATCGATGATTAACCAGTAGCACCAGTTCTCGAGTATTTTTTGGGTAACCATATAGGTTGCAAGGATGCTCGATACCGTGGTGAAAGCATCTAGGTAGGGTAGTCTTGCGTCGGTCTGGTTAAGAATGCTGCCTGCAATGTAGCTAACAGCAGCAATAAGGCCGAGGTTAATCAGATGCTGTCTGAGCGGCCATGTTTTGATTGGTAGAGGTTGGTCATGACCATCTCGCTGCCATTGCTGCCAGCCGTATACGGCCATGCCAGCATAATAAATCTGCAATAGGCTCTCCATATATAATTGAACATCGAAGAAAACAGTTAAATAGAGCAGGCTAGACAGGAATGCGGCGGGCCAACACGCTAGCCTTTGTTTGACGGCTAACAGAAGATAACTGATGGCAAGTATCACGGCGAGCAACTCGATTAATGAACTTGATGTGGCCTGGTTTAACAGTGACTGCCAGGAGAGAGTCATGGGAAATACTCAAAAGTCACTCCGGCGATGCGCGGTTCCCCAAATTGGAAATAAGGTTCTGTAACGTAGAATTTCCTTGGGTCGTTTCCAAAACTGCCGAAACCGCGTGTATAAGTCGTTTGATTGGTCAGGTTGCGGCACCACAGGCTTAGCTTAAACCGCTCGGTTTCCAGACCAACCCGCCCGTTAATCAAAATGAAGGGTCGACTGCGAGTGTTGTGACGGTCGGAAAAATAATAATCTGCCTTGGAATCAATTGAGATACCAGCAAACCAGTTTTCTGATGCATAGTCCAGGGTCATGCTTGCCATATAACGAGGGGCCTGAGCTTGCTCTCGCCCACTGAGGTCTTCACCGAATTCGTTAATGAATTGGTCAAATCGCGTTGTCAGAAGCCCCGCTGATAAGCCGGTCTGCCAGCGCGAGTTAATGAGCCATTGAGCTTCCAATTCAATCCCTTTATTGGTGCCTTCAGCAGCATTACCAAGAAATTCAATGAATTCCGTGCTGCCATCCGGGCGTAGCCTTAATAGAGAACTCTTAACCTGTTGGTCGTGGCGCTGGGCGTAGAATATAGCTGAGCGCAATCGCAGTTGGTTATTGGCATAGGTTCCTTTGAAACCCAATTCAGCTTCAAGCAGGGTTTCTGATTGGAACTCCCTGAGGTCCTCGTCTAGAGATCCATCAGTGTTAAATCCGCCTGCTTTGAACCCTTTAGCAATACTGAAATAGGACATGGCTTCTTGGTTCAATTGTAACTGTAGTGCAAGCCTGCCGCCCCACAAGGTATCCTGGGGATCAAATTCCAGAAGAGCATTGTCAGTATATTGACTGTTTCTGTGTTCTATCCTGAGGCCTGTGATGACGGCCAATCTGTTACTCAACGTGGTTTCCAGTTCGCCATAAAGAGCGACTGATTCAACCTCATGAGTACTCCGGTAATCATCTACAGCGAAAGTATATTGACGCTCTAGGAAGGTTTTCCGGTGCTGGAGGTATAGCCCGATTATCCAGCTTGTAGAATCGGCCAGGATTTTGCTTGTTTCATTTGATAACAATCTCAGTTCCAGGCTGAGGTTGTCGCGCTTTCGGAAGTAGTGATCGGTAGAGCTATAGGACCAGGGGTGGATATCCGGGAAGCTCCAGTCTTCGTCATAGCCGTAGCCAATATCTGAACTAGTGACATTGCCGATTGCGGCCAAGGTTAGATTAGTTAATTCAAAGTGCCCCTGAATACCAATCGCATTGCTGCGTTGACGGTCAAAACCAGGCTCATCAGACAAGGTGGTTCGGATATTGTCCAGTGAAAAGGCATCGTAACCGTTGTCAATATCCGAGTGAAGAACGTTTAACAGTAAGTTACTTTGCTCATTTAGCTCAATTCGCAGTTTTGTTCGGAGGAGCCATTCATTCTGGCTATTAGTGTCATCCTTGTTGAGATAGCCGTTGTTATAGTAGCCATCGCTTTGGTGTTTGGAGATAACCGTTCTACTACTCACCCGATTGTTTATTGGTAGGTTTAGCATTGCGGAAATAGAAGTGGTGTCGTACTCAGCCGCGCTGAGCGCAAGTTTCATATCATAAACTGGGCTGGGATCGTAACTTTTTAGATTGATAAGTCCGGCGAGTCCATTTGCACCGTAGCGGGTGCCTCTGGGTCCCCGTAAAACCTCAATCTGCTCAATGTCAGTCAAACCCGCTATGCTGGCTGCCCCGCTGAAATCGACCTGGTCAATTAGGACACCCACGGAAGAATTAATGGGTTCAACGAATTGGCTTCGTTCACCAATACCGCGAATTTGGAAAAAGCGAGGTCGATTAGAACCCATGGAATAATTGAGGTTAGGGATCGCGTTGAGTACTTCTTCCAGATGTTGGATATTGCGGTTAGATATTGCTTCTGCGCTGATGACGGTAATACTGGTGATGGTGTCGATTTCAGAGCGATTGCGAAAATCTGCGCTGACTTTTACTTCTGGTAATTCAGTTGAAATCTGTGTGGTATCGGCAGATTCGGCATAGGCTAGGCTATAGCCCAGCAGCATAGGTAGTATTCGTCTAAACAGGATCAAGAGTGTTTTTTTGTAGAATCCCCGATCACTGAAATGGCGGCTCGGTTGAACCCTGGTAGAGATCGCTAGTACCTTAAAAGCGATTGCGAATTGTATCTTGAAGGGATACGCAGCTTTATAAATAGCCTTCAACCACAATGCTTGGATTCCGTTCATTTTTAAATCGCCTGGTTTTACCGGTAAAAGCACTTTAACTACCAGGTCATTGCCAGCGGTATCGGCCGGTTCCTGTGATTTGGGGGGTATACGTTCATCAATCTTTTCCTACGCCGGTATTATCCGGATCAGGTTCCAGGGTTTGCTATCAGGTAGCATCTCAGGTCCGTTGACCACCCCTAAGTTGGTAGAGAATTATATAGCGGTATTGCTGATTATGTAAGGTGTTCTGATTCCCAGCCGAAGTTCAGACGGTTTCCCACCAAGTCTTCGATGCAAAAGTCGGTGAGTCCGTATTGGGAGTCTGCGATGGGGCGGATGATCTTGATGTCTTGGCTTTTGCAGTGCTTATAAAGTGATTTTGTATCGGCGGTAAAAAAATAGGCATCTGATTCAACGGGTTCTCTTGGTGCGGGATGAGGCTTTCGTCTCCTGATTTGGATGTGAATCTCGATGTCATCTCGCTTGAGAACGGCGTAAACCGGGATGTTATCCCCTGCCATGAATATGCCTTCCGGACAGGTAAAATGTAGATTGTCGCAATACCATTGGACACTTTCAGCAACATTTTCAGCACCCAGTACGGGTGCTGCGTGAGCCTTCATTGCGTTCATGAGTCATTTTCCTATGTTCTGTTTATTTCAGTACGGGCAGAGACTGACCGTTAATAGATACCCTCGTTTGTTTGTGGCTTACATTTACGACTCGAAACCGTGGCGGTAATCCTTGCAGATATCAATTACTTAAATGGTCCCTATCTGCTCGGTTGGCTATTATCAATCCGAATTGGTGAGATTTTTTCATGTTGTAAGGGGTTTAATTTCTGGCTCGGTTTTCCAGGCAGGATTCGCTTGTTGGAATGCATAAGCCAGTTGTAAAACGGCCCTATCTTGCTGCGGGCCACCAATAATCTGCAGACCAACAGGTAATCCCTGTTGGGTGAACCCGCACGGGATAGAAATCGCGGGCAAACCCAGCGGTGAAAGATAGTAGCAGGATTTCATCCAGTCTATGTAGGTTTGCATTTTTACACCCTCTATGTCTTTTACATATTCTTCATTGATTGAAAAAGGCGCGACTTGGACTACCGGTAGCAACAGGAATTCATAATGGCGGAACAACTCGGAAAATCGACTGAATAATTGTGTGCGGGCTTTTTCTGCTGCACCGATATCTTTGCCAGTGAGTGCGAGTCCGGCTTTGGCATTCCAGATAATGCTGTCCTTATAAGCGTCGCGGTTTTTCGTAATATCATCCCCGAATCGCATAGCAAAAGACCAAGCCCTTAGGGTTTTAAAAGCTAGATCAGCGCCACTAAAATCGGGGCAGTGGTTATCAATATGGCAACCTATATCAGACAGGGGTTGAACGGCCTTACTAATGATGTCCCTTACCTCAGACTGGACTGGAATCTGGCCGTTAAAATCTGCGCTGAAAGCAACCCTGACATTTTTGAAATCTCTGTCCAGAGGTTTCAAAAAGGTATTTCCGGATGCTTGAATGGAAAGGGGGGCTCTGGTGTCCGGTCCAGCAATAGCGGCCAGTAACAGGGCGCAGTCTTCGACTGTTCTTGCCATGGGGCCATTGGTAGGAAGGTTGAACCAACCTGCTTCAGAGGGGGCATTTGGAACCCGGCCTGCTGAAGGTCGCAAACCGACAACATTACAAAAACTAGCGGGATTTCTAAGCGACCCTCCCATGTCGCTGCCATCACACAGGGGTAGCATCCTTGCTGCCAGGCATACAGCGGCACCACCGGAACTGCCACCACAGGTTTTGGTTAGGTCGAAGGGGTTTTTTGTTGAGCCGAATACTTCATTAAAGGTTTGTGATCCTGCGCCCCATTCGGGTGTATTTGTCTTGCCAACTGAAATAGCACCTGCATCCT
>Ga0206678_10001760_pt1 | contig 14081 bp, 16 predicted proteins | sample M180m12015metaG_FD_155453 | JGI IMG/M metagenome (GOLD analysis project Ga0206678, IMG submission 155453) | Ammonia-oxidizing marine archaeal communities from Monterey Bay, California, United States - M1 80m 12015 | ecosystem: Environmental > Aquatic > Marine > Intertidal zone | place: USA... | reverse complement strand
CCTGAGATTTCATTTTTTATTTTATGCAATGTGTCATTGTGGGCCGACCAAGGAACGGCAAATATAACCATCTCATCTGCTTCTCTAATCGCATCAATATTACTTAAGCCAACTATTTTACTTGAGTCTTCTGGAAGCCTAGCATTCACTTCAGAAACAACAGTTGCAGCTCTTGAGGGATCACGGGATCCGATAACCACCTCTATGCCTGCTCTGGCAAATCTTAAAGCCAAGCCTTGTCCCTGAGGGCCAGTCCCTCCTATTATCGCTATTTTCATCTAAACATATCCTCTTCTTTTTTTCTTAAAAGATCACTCCCGCGGCTATCATGGTGGGTCCACTCAAGCCCTCTAAATAACACTATTGGTGTTTTAGATGCTTTTTTAATAACTAACCCTGAAGCGGCAGATATTTCATCAGCAAAAGCAGGTTCAGTAACAAATAATTCCTTCCCCCAAGCATCTAAGTTTCCCTGTTCCTTCTTAGTTGCGGGAACCCCAGCAAGTCCAACAGCCACATTTACCTGCCCCAACCGCCAAGGCCTGCCAAATGTATCAGTCATAACAACGCCTAACCGGACCTTAAATCGATTTTGCAATTCCACCTGTAAATTATATGAGCTTAAGTCGGGATCTTCTGGTAAGGTAATCACCTTTTCATTTCCCCTAACATTAGATTCATCAACGGCAGCATTAGCAGAAATAAATCCGAGATGATGTTCACATATCATTACACCTTCATTCTGATCTTCCCGTTTAAATGCCCTTATGACCCTTTTACTTTGACTTAAGATTACTTCTACTTTTCTCGGATCTTTATTAAGCTTTTTAGCAAAACTTATCGCTTCTTCAGAAGGTAATATATCCTTTAGATGGTAAGTGTTCCCCTCAGCTTTCGAAAAAATTTTATGAGCGATGCAAATAATATCACCATCAATAAGTTTATTAAATGCTCTTTCCAGACAATCACCAATAATAATAGCCAAATTATCTCCAGCATTTATATCTGGGACGCCATATATTGGGGAAATGCTGATAGACCCTTGCATTAAAGAAGCACCTGCTCAACTAACCCAGGATTACTTACAAATAATTCTTTCAAATCGGAACAAGTATCAATATCAAACCTCAGGCTGTCATAAGGCAAAATTATCGGTGTAATTCCAATATTTCTTGCTGCATTTATATGCTTTAAAAATGATTTTTCCCCATAATGAAAATTTATTAAATTTACGGGTGATAGGTGTAGTGCATTTGTTCCAAAATCAATCGAAGGGGTAATAGCCAATCCCTCGTCTGGCAAAGGATGCGAAATAAAAGACATAATATCCTTGATTTTGGGATCGGCTAAATCAGCTGGAATAACACACATACTCTTATAGTCATTTTGAGCTGCCCAATGTGAAGCTTTTGTAATCGAACTGGATAAAACAGGTTCTTGATAATCTTGAATAATCAAGATTTGTTTTTCTTCAGCAATTTTTTTTATTCGCGTACTATTTGTAATAACAGCAATATCAAATTTTTCTCCAGACATTTGCACAGACTTAATTAAAACATCGACCGTATTCCGGAAAAGCTGAACCGCAAGTCTTTTTCTAGCTTCGGGTGCCAATGAATCGCGCAAGCGAGACTTCGAAATTTCAGGATCTTTCATTGGTATAACTATCAATGAATTTTTTACTTTTCTCATGCATTTACCTCATTAGGGAAATTATTATTTTTTGCTATATCTAATATTTCCCCTGCTAAGCGTCTTTTTTCAGAATTATTTGACATTAAGATATTAGTGCAAAAAACTTGCATACCTAAGGACTTAATCTCCGGTGCTAATTCAGCATCAGAGCTGTCAATTATTATACCATCAATCAGATCTTTATAAAAATTAGCAACCCCCATTGAATCTGCCCGCAATCCTAGAGATATCATTATTTTTTCTGCAGGGCCCTTGATTGCTTTACCATTAATCAATGGGCTAACAGCTAACTTTATCGCATCGCATTCTTTTAATGCATCCAATATTCCAGGAATATTTAGTATAGGTGAAATACTCACAAAAGGGTTTGATGGAGCTATTAAGATTATGTCTGCTATTGCAATAGCCTCTAAAGCTTCATGAGTTGGCTTAGCAACATGTAACCCATCAAACACAATCTCTTTGACCACAGGATTACAACGTTCTTTTACGAAATATTCTTGGAAAGTTAACCATCCTTGATCTGTCAGCACTTTTGTTTGAACTATATCATCCGTGGGCAAAATAATGTGAGGCGTTACACCAAATGCCTCTGCAATATCCTTGGTAATATCTGATGCTCGATCACCGCGCCTTAGACGATCAGTCCTATAGATATGCAAACCTAAATCTTTATCTCCAAGGCTCATCCAAGTATTATTTCCTAATTTACTCAAAAATGATAACGCTTTATAATCATCATCTTTAACTCCCCAACTCTGGGTTTTATTTATTTCATCAGATAACGTATATATCATAGTATCGATATCAGGTGATACCCATAAGCCATGGAAACTATCATCATCTCCAATATTACCTAAAATAGTGAGGGAAATATTAGAGGAAAAGTTAAGCCCCTCAGCCATTTTGGCTCCTCCCACACCACCAGCTAGAAGCAATATGTTTAATTGCTCTTCACTCATCTTGGGGTTTGCCCATATTTGAATTATTTTCTGGAAACATCTCAAGAAAGGAAAGAGGATCATAACCCTTTCGTTCAACTAATGGTTCAATCTCAATAGGATCATGATCTTTATAGACTTCTTTAGTTTCATAAAGGGTATTGCGACGTACTGGAACACGGCCCGCAGCTCTTATCATCTTTACTATTTCAAATGCTGTAATTTCTTGACCATTCTCTGAACCAGCTGCTCTAGATATGCTCTCATTCATTAAAGTACCACCAAAGTCATTCACTCCTCTGCTCAAAATACTTTGCGCCCTTTGAGATCCCAATTTTGTCCACGATACCTGAATGTTATCTATCCACCCATACAACATAATCCGAGAAACTGCATGCATCAGATCAACCTCATCAAAAGTTGGCCCAGGGCGAACATTTTCTGGGTCATTAGTATAAAGTGGGGAATCCGTATGAACAAAACTCAATGGAACAAGCTCAGTAAAGCCACCAGTTTCTTTTTGAATATCTCTAAGCAAAGCAATATGTGCGGCCCAATGTTTTGGCCCATCCACATGTCCATACATTATAGTTGCAGAAGTTTTAATACCAACCTGATGTGCAGTCCTTATTATTTCAACCCATTTTTCGGCACTCAATTTATTTTTCGTTAACTTCTGTCTAACTTCTGTATCTAGAATTTCAGCTGCAGTCCCTGGCATTGAACCAAGCCCACATTCTTTCAAGTCTATCAAAAAATCACGGTAGGACAATTTAGTCTTTTTAGAACCATACCAAATTTCAAAAGGCGAAAACGCATGAATATGCATATTAGGGATTTTAGCTTTTATTGCTAATAATATCTCCCGATAATAGGTTCCCGACATTTTTGGATGTAAACCGCCTTGTATGCAAACTTCAGTCGCACCTCTATCCCAAGCAACCTCAGCCCTTTGAACCACTTGATCAAGATCTAACCATTCCGCACTTTTGTCCTCTGTTCTTTTTGCAAAATTACAAAACTTACATCCCATATAGCAAACATTAGTAAAATTAATATTCCGATTTATTACGAAACTAACATGATCACCATTCGATCTCTTTCGACACTCATCTGCAACTTTATAGATAGCAAGTGTATCTTGATGCTTCGCATTAAATAAAGTTACACCATCCTCTATTGTAACTTCATTTCCAGAAAGGGCACCATTTAATATATTTTTTATCTCAGAATTAACTTCATCACCTAGATCTAATTTCGAATTATTTAGCAACATTATTTTATTCATTGAGCCACCTCACAGGATTGATATTTGGATAACCCATCACTGCCTGCCATTTTGGAAACTCGATCCAAAATGCGTGGATGTAAATATTTTGAAGTGTTTTTAAAAAACGAAGGATAAACTGTTAAGCGTTCTTTTAAAAAGTGCCCAGCTTTTGATGTTGTCTCCTGTAATTCGCGTATTTCTGGCCAGTCATGTTGCGGGTTTATAAAATCGATAGTCACTGGAGAAATTCCACCCCAATCATTAATTCCAGCTTTAAGATAATCTATATGACGATCACTAAGATTTGGGGGGGCTTGAATACTAATACCTGCATCAAGGATTAAACGAGCATTTGCGATTGTCCATAGCATTTCAACGAGACTTGGTTCTGGGTGATTAGCCATCTCAATATCTGGCTTGCTCTGAAAGTTTTGAATAATAACTTCTTGGATATGTCCATATTCTTGGTGAATAAGATTGATTTCGCTCAAGGCCTCTAGCCTTTCTTCACGAGTTTCTCCAATCCCTATTAGAATTCCCGTTGTAAACGGAACACTTTTTTCTCCTGTTCGTTTCAAGGTTCTTAACCGTTGTAATGGAACCTTGTCTGGACAAGCGTAATGCGCGCCTCCTTTTCGATTTAATCGCCGGCTCAACGTTTCCAACATCATTCCCATCGATCCAACCACTGGCCGCAAAGTATCAATTTCGTTGTTTGTTAAGGTTCCAGAATTCACGTGCGGCAACAGTGAGGTTTCCTGCAAAACCATTTCGCACATATCTCTTAGGTAATCTGTCATCTTGCTATATCCTAGTGCGCAAAGCATCTCTTTAGATTTTTTGTAACGCAATTCTGGCCTTTCCCCCAAACTAAACAAAAGCTCTTTACATCCCTTTTGCTCTCCTTTTTTTGCCAACTTCAACACTTGACTTGGGGTCATTATGCTAGCGTCGGGGGAATCTGGATGTTTAACAAAAGTACAATAACCACAAGTATCACGGCACATATTCGTTAAAGGTACAAAAACCTTACGAGAATACGTTATTATATTACCCCATCTGTTATCACGCCTTTCAGAAGCCCTATTCATTAAGTCTTCTAACTCTTCACAAACAAAAGAAGAGTTTACTGGCTTTTTTAAATTGATCTTCATCTTAACTCAAAAATAAATGTGATTAGATTAAACATAAAATTTACCAAACAGTCAATATTTTATATAATTGAAAAAATAGTTTATTATTAATAAGTTGACCAAATAATCAAATTTTGTCTTACTCGAATAACAATCAATAAAGATGGAATTGTTTTGGCTAGATCTGATACAACAAGAAAAGTAACACGCATTCAACGTGAAAAAATCAATATCATTCTTGAAGCTGCGCTAGATATTTTTTCTGATCACGGCTTTCGAGGCGCAACTATAGATATGATTGCCAAGCAAGCAAAGCTTTCTAAGCCAAATATTCTATATTATTTTGATAGCAAGGATGATATTCACTCTGCATTACTCTCGAAGTTATTAGATAAATGGCTTGAACCTTTAAAGGTAATCTCAGCAAATGGAGACCCTGTTGATGAAATTTGTTCTTATGTTGAGCATAAATTGGATATGGCAAGAGTTTTTCCAAGAGAAAGCCGCCTGTTTGCAAATGAAATTCTGCAAGGTGCGCCTCGGATTCTTAAGGTTTTGAGTGGACCATTAAAGGAATTAGCAGATCAAAAAGCCGAAATTATAAATTCCTGGATCAACTCCGGTAAAATTCAGCCCGTAAACCCCTATCATCTTATATTTTCAATATGGGCGACTACCCAGCATTATGCTGATTTTGATGTTCAAATCCATGCAGTTATGGGTAATAAAAACAGCGATGCCCATTTTACTGACGCTAAAACTTATTTAAAACTACTATTTACGCGCCTTCTGGAGCCCAAAGTAGGATAAGAAGAGCTAAGATTGTTAATATAATACCTATTCCGATATTATAAATCGAAATACCCTGCCCCAACCCTAACTCCCATAACAATGCCCAACTCGGTACCAGATAAGTATAAGCCATGACTTTAGAACTAGGTAAAAGTAATGTCGCAAACTGTATTAAAAAAAATGTGACTGCACTGGCAAACAAAGCAGTATAAATCAATGTAACCCAAACCATCCAAGACAAACTTAATAGATCAGTTTTGAATACATCCCCGAGGCCATAAAAAATCATTAATATAGTTGCACCCAGAGTCGTCGCAAATGCAAAAAAAAGAGGGCTTTCTCCTCTATTTAGTTTTCGAGATAATGGAGTATATAGAGCATGAAAAATTACTCCACAAAAAAATATCAATTCTCCAAGACCAAACTGCAGCATAATAAGGCGGTTGAAATTTCCTTCAAAAACAACCCATAGCGCACCAACACCACCTATTATTAAAGCAATAAGAATGGAGAGAGACATTTTTTGCCGCATAAGTACATAACCAAAAAATCCACTTAATAGTGGGGCAAATGTAAATACTGCAGCTAATGAAACTGAAGATGCTATTTTTAGTCCCTCAAACATCAACACAAAATAAACTGCCATACAGCCGCCAAGTACAAAAAACCTCCATGGGGATTTTAAAACACTTTTTGTGAAACCAGTCTTTGCTAAAATAAAAGTTGCCAATATAGAAACGGCAATAACAAAACGGATAAGCGTGAAAGCAGCTGGTGATATGTCATTTGCAACCCTAATACCCAATGCAAAAGAACCAGCAACCAAGCCCGAAAATGCTAACATTGCTAGATGTCCGCGAAGCTCATTGGTCGAAATACTCATTCGTATTTTCTAATCAACAGATACAAAATTAATGTACACTAACAGGATTGAAATCATTCTGTCTTTCAACAATAAAAGCAGCATCTCTGCCAGAAACAACAGCTATCCGATCTCCTGTCGAATTGTGTAAAGCATATAATGGCCCTTGTTCTTCTAAAATTTCTTGCTGAACATTGATTGGCAATTCGCTTGAAGATATTGACTTCACATAAACTAGCCCTTTTTCATCTAAACCATCGGAATTATAATTTTGTTCCAAAATAATCTATTCCTTACTGATTGTTATTTTTTTCACAAAGCTCTCTCGCTCAAATCTTTCCAAATCAATGTTGAGCAATCCATTTACTGTTGTTGCTTTAATCACACTAACATCATCAGATAAAACAAAATTTTTCTGAAATTGTCGAGTAGCAATACCTCTATGCAAATACAGATTTTCTTGCTGTTTAAGTCTTTTGTTACCTCTAACAATCAATTGATTATCTTCTAAAGTAATTTCTAGTTCATCATCAGAAAACCCAGCCACTGCTAAAGTTAATCTATATTTATTTTTTGTTGACTGCTCTATATTAAATGGAGGATATGCATCACCACTAGACTTAACAGTTCTTGCAACTAAGCTTTCCAATCGATCAAAGCCTAATAAAAATGGATGAGCTCCAAATAATATTTTGGTCATAATAAATCCTAAAATTAAATTACAATCAGTCAGTAATAATAAACAGATCTACTTCTTAATATGGCAATACTATTGAAAATTTCAACAAACAAAAAAATTTGATTTTTTTCTAATAAATTATGGATTATTATGATAACTTCATTAATAAGATGAAAAATATTAAAAAAATGACACGGCAAGAAGTATTTAGTATCGAGCTCAAAACATTAAAAAAAGAACATAGGGAATTAGATATTAAAATCTCAACACTTGTTGATCTATCTTCCACTGATCAATTTACTTTACGCTTACTTAAAAAGAACAAATTATTATTGAAAGATAAAATAAGTCGTTTAGAAGATGAGTTAACCCCTGATATAATTGCTTGAAAATTAGAATGCTAGCGAGTTAGAAAATAAGAGGATCAACTAATGTTATCACCTGTGGTCGGTATTATAATAGGCAGTCAAAGTGATTGGTCAACCATGATAAAAACAGCAAATATATTGAATGAATTCGACATCCCATTTGAAACCAAAATTGTATCAGCTCACAGAACCCCAAATCGGCTCTGGGAATATGGTAATTCTGCTGCTCAAAGGGGCCTTAAAGTCATCGTAGCTGGAGCAGGTGGAGCGGCACATTTACCAGGTATGATGGCTTCGAAAACAAGAGTTCCTGTGATTGGTGTGCCAATAAATACTAAAGCCCTTTCAGGATTAGACTCTCTTTACTCAATTGTGCAAATGCCAAAAGGCTTTCCCGTTGCGACAATGGCCATTGGCGAACCTGGCGCATTCAATGCCGGCTTAATGGCAATTTCCATTCTTGCGGTAGCTGATAGCAATCTTGCAACTAAGCTAGAACAATGGCGCCAAACACTTTCGGACTCAATTAGTGATGAACCAAAAAATAAAGGATAGTCCAATTCAAAACTCTATTATTGGCATTCTTGGTGGCGGTCAACTTGGACGAATGCTAGCTATTGCAGCTTCAAGATTGGGCTATAAATCTCATATTTTTGATCCAAATATAAACTCACCTGCCAGCCAAGTTTCTACTTTCTCAACTCAAGCAAGTTATGACAACGTGCAGGCATTGGCCTCATTTGCTAAATCTGTAGATATAGTAACGTACGAGTTTGAAAACATCCCTACCGATGCATTAAATATAATAGAAAAACACGCCAGTATATTTCCAAGTAAAGAAGCACTATTTACTAGCCAAGACAGATTAGTAGAAAAACAATTCTTAACAAGCTTAGGATTAAAAACTGCTCCGTTTCAAAATATAGAAAATATCAATGATCTAAACAACGCTCTAGACAAGATTGGAATACCGGCAATTTTGAAAACCAGAAGGCTCGGGTACGATGGAAAGGGTCAAGTTAAAATTAATGATACTAACAATTTAGATAAGATTTTAACTCAATTTCATAATGTACCCTGCATCTTAGAGGGTGTCGTTAATTTTAATATGGAAATATCTATAATTGGGGCAAGAGATCAGTTTGGTGCTGTAAGTTGTTATGATCCAGGTGAGAATTACCATGAAAATGGTATTTTAAAAACCACATTAGTTCCAGCGAAAATAAATCAAAAAACTAGTACAGACGCTGTTCTCTTGACTGGAAAAATATTGAACGAACTTGATTATATTGGAGTTATTGGGGTTGAATTATTTGTTACTGATAATGGATTACTCATTAATGAAATAGCACCGAGGGTTCATAACTCAGGACATTGGACACAAAACGGATGCTTGATAGATCAATTTGAACAACATATTCGAGCCATTGTAGGTTTAAAACTTGGTGACGGCAAACGGCATTCAAATATTGAAATGATCAATATTTTAGGTGATGATTTCAAAAAACTTGATAAATTTGTAAAAGATGGAAAGAGCGCTCTACATTTGTACGGAAAAGAAGATATTAAAGTTGGGCGAAAAATGGGACATATTAACAAAATATATGAATTTTAAATATTAATTGAGCATTAATCACAAATTTCAACAATAACAATTTTAGATTACCTCTTATAAATAAAGGGCAAAGCAATCCCTCCTAAGATCAGGATCGATGAAACATAAAAATGCCAATTCAAAGTCTCATAAATAAATAAATAACCACCGAAAGCGGCAATTAGCGGAACTGTCAATTGAGCAACCGACGCCGTCATAATATTCACCTTTGGCAAAACCCAATACCATAAGGCATATCCAACACCTGAAGTAACAGATCCTGAAATAATAGCTAGAAATAGGCCATAAGAATTAGGAGTAACTTTGTCTGGTATAAATAATGCAAATGGAAGTATCAAAATTAGTGCAACAATAAAATTACCAGAGGTGCTTGATAAAGGACTTTTCTGTCTACGGCCTAAAAGGGAATATAACCCCCAACCAATCGAGGCAATAAACATCAAAAGTATACCAAACGAATTATTTTGACCTATCCTTGGGTCAACTAATATAAACAAACCTACTAATGCTATAAACATACCAAAAAATCGGACTACATGCACCTTTTCCCTTAAAACCAACGCTCCACAAAACATCACTAATTGCACACCACCAAATAATACTAGCGCTCCAACCCCAGTATCAATCACTAAATAAGCAAAACTAAAACCAATGAGATAACACGCCAATGATATCGCACTAATAATTGTATTAAATTTAAATTTGGGTTTTTTCTTATGAAGAATTAGAACTAGTAAGATCAAAACTAACGCACCAGATCCAGCTCTAATCATGGCAAAGTTAGAAGGACCAATCGAATTCGATACCATTGCCAATCTAGCTAATACAGAATTTGCCGCAAACGCTATCATTGCCAAAGTTGTTAGAAAAAATAATCGCATATCTTTTATATTATCAAATGCTTAATATATAGCCATAAAAAAAGGACTGCAAATTTCGCAGCCCTTAAATGTTATTAAACTCTGGGTTACATCATGCCGCCCATGCCGCCCATACCGCCCATATCAGGCATGCCGCCGCCACCAGCTGGCGCTGCTGGAGCAGGTTTATCTGCAACCATTGCTTCTGTAGTAATTAAAAGCCCTGCGATCGATGCAGCATCTTCTAAAGCAGTTCGAACCACTTTAGTTGGATCAATAACACCAAACTTAAACATGTCACCATATTCTTCAGTTTGAGCATTAAATCCAAAGCTCTTATCACTGCTCTCACGTACTTTTCCTGCAACTACTGCACCGTCGACACCAGCATTTTCAGCTATTTGTCTTAGAGGTGCCTCTAGAGCACGTTTAACAATACCAATACCAGCATTTTGATCAGAGTTAGCACCTTTAAGTTTATCCAAAGCATTACCTGCTTGGATCAATGCAACACCGCCACCAACAATCACACCTTCTTGAACTGCTGCACGGGTCGCATTAAGCGCATCGTCAACACGGTCTTTTCGTTCTTTAACTTCAACTTCGCTATTGCCTCCAACACGTATTACAGCAACACCACCAGCTAGTTTAGCAAGACGCTCTTGAAGTTTTTCTCTATCATAATCTGAAGAAGTTTCTTCAATTTGGCCACGAATTTGTGCGACGCGCGCTTCGATTTCAGCTTTTTCACCAGCACCATCGACAATTGTAGTTTCGTCTTTAGTAATTGAAATTTTCTTTGCTGTTCCCAACATATCCATTCCAACATTTTCAAGCTTCATACCCAAATCTTCTGATATAACTTGTCCACCTGTCAAAATTGCTAGATCTTGAAGCATAGCTTTTCTTCTATCACCAAATCCTGGTGCTTTTACAGCAGCTATTTTCAATCCACCTCGTAATTTATTTACAACTAACGTAGCTAAAGCTTCGCCATCTACATCTTCGGAAATAATCACTAATGGTTTTCCAGACTGAATAACCGTTTCAAGAAGTGGAACCATTGGCTGTAAAGAAGAAAGCTTTTTCTCATGAAGCAAAATCAAAGCATCTTCTAATTCAACTGTCATCTTGTCAGCATTAGTTACAAAATACGGAGAAAGGTATCCCCTATCAAACTGCATTCCTTCAACAACATCTGTCTCAGTCTCTAGACCTTTGTTTTCTTCTACCGTGATAACGCCTTCATTACCTACTTTCTGCATCGCATCTGCGATTTGAGAACCAATTTCTTCTTCTCCATTTGCAGAAATAGTACCAACTTGTGCCACTTCGGCGCTGTCACTTACAGGACGAGACGCTGATGTTAATTCAGACACTACTTTCTTTACAGCTAAATCGATGCCCCTTTTTAGATCCATTGGGTTCATACCTGCTGCAACAGATTTAGTGCCTTCTTTCACAATTGCTTGAGCCAAAATTGTTGCTGTTGTTGTTCCATCACCAGCTTCGTCATTGGTTCTAGAAGCCACTTCTTTCACCATCTGCGCACCCATATTTTCAAACTTGTCTTCAAGTTCAATTTCTTTTGCGACGGTTACGCCATCCTTAGTGATACGTGGTGCACCAAAAGACTTATCTAGTACCACGTTCCGGCCTTTTGGGCCTAATGTCACTTTGACAGCATTTGCCAAAGTATTGACGCCGCGCAACATACGGTCACGGGCATCTGTCTCAAATTTTATTTCTTTAGCAGCCATTTTGGGCTCTCCTAAATTCGGGTTACAAAGTCAATATTCTAGGATTAAGAAATTATTCCTAAAACATCACTTTCTTTCATTATAAGAAGTTCTTCGCCTTCTACTGTTACTTCTGTTCCAGACCATTTTCCGAAAAGAACAACATCGTTCGCTTTAACCGCCATTGGTATTAGTTCGCCGGAGTCTTTGCGAGCGCCTTCGCCACAAGATACTATCGTACCTTCAGCTGGTTTTTCTTTTGCGCTATCTGGGATTATCAATCCGCCAGAAGTTTTCTCGTCACCTTCAGTGCGACGGACTAGCACACGATCATGTAGTGGTGTGAATGCCATATCGGAGTTCTCCCTTAAGAGTTATTCCACAGTTTGGGTGGCTTTAATAATTATTAGCACTCGCCACCTTTGAGTGCTAACAAACGGCATGTAGGTAGCCTTTGCCCTAGAGTCAATTGCTTTGGTATAAAAAAATCAAATTTTTTAGAATAATTTGATAAATCTATGAAATTTCGATGAATTGCCGTGACCTTTATAAACATTAATCTTATAAGACTTCCAATTTGGACATATGGTAGAATCGAAATGATTAAAATATTTGGACACAAATCTCCAGACACTGATAGTACAGGCTCACCAATTATATGGTCTTGGTATCTAAATATTATTTGTGGGCTTGAGGCAGAGCCTAAGCTGTTAGGCGAACCAAATACTGAAGCAAACTTTGTGCTGGATTATTGGAAGGTTGAAAAGCCCGAAATTATTCAAGAAGTATCTGAAAATGAAAAAGTAGTAATCGTGGATACCAATAATCCATCTGAATTACCACAATCTGTGAGTAATGCTGAAATTTTAGAAATTATTGACCATCACCTTTTAGTTGGTGGGTTAAAAACAAAATCACCTTTAAAAATGACAATCAGACCAGTTGCATGCACCGCAACCATTATGCATGACTTAATAGGTAATCATGCGAAAAAAATGCCAAACTCAATAAAAGGTGTAATGCTTAGTTGCATCTTATCAGACACGTTGAGATTTCGATCACCAACAACAACTGAGCAAGATAAGCAGGTCGCATTAAGTTTGGCTAATGAACTTGAAATCGATATTAAAGAGTTTGCAGCAAAAATGTTTGAAGCAAAATCAGATGTATCAAGTTTCAGTGATGAAGAGCTATTACGAATGGATAGCAAGAAATACGAAGTATCAAACAAAAAGCTGCGAATATCGGTACTTGAAACTACTTCTCCTGAAACAATCTTGAAACGCAAAGATGGATTATTAAAAGCAATACCAAAAACTTCAAAAGAAGATGGTGTGGATGAGATTTTATTATTTGTCGTAGACATATTAAAACAAGAAAGTACATTATTGATTCCAAACGAGAACACTCGAAAAATTGCTGAAAAATCATTTGGTAAGAAATCAAATAGTGATCTTATGAAGTTACTTGGGGTAGTGAGTAGAAAAAAACAAATAATACCAAATATTAAAATATAGATATGCACACTATAATCAATTCTCTCGATGATATTTCTCACAAATATGAAACTCTTTTTGTTGATTTATGGGGATGTGTCCACGATGGTTACTCACCATTTAATGAGGCTGTGCATGCATTAAAAAATTACCGGTCTAAAGGCTTGGGGTCTGTTGTTTTACTCACAAACTCACCACGTCCAAGGGAAAGTGTTGAAACACAGTTAGATAAAATTGGAGTGCCTTCAGATTGTTGGGATACTATTGCAACATCAGGTGATAGCGCTAGAGCGGCAATGTTCAATGGCGTCGTAAAAGAAAAAATATTTCACCTTGGCCCAGAACATGACTTAAGTTTTTTTAACAACATGAACTTAATAAAAGAAGCCTGTTTAATTGAACGTGTCCCCGCAGAAACTGCAGAGGGTATAGTTTGCACTGGACCATTTGATGATGCAAATGATCATCCAGATGATTATACTAAGTTATTTTCACGTTTTATAGATCGCAAGATAAAATTATTATGTGCAAACCCAGATATAGTCGTAGATCGTGGAAAAACACGAGTTTATTGCGCTGGTGCCTTAGCAAAACTCTATACAGAAATGGGAGGAGAAAGTTTATATTTTGG
>Ga0206678_10001757_pt1 | contig 14091 bp, 8 predicted proteins | sample M180m12015metaG_FD_155453 | JGI IMG/M metagenome (GOLD analysis project Ga0206678, IMG submission 155453) | Ammonia-oxidizing marine archaeal communities from Monterey Bay, California, United States - M1 80m 12015 | ecosystem: Environmental > Aquatic > Marine > Intertidal zone | place: USA... | reverse complement strand
TGACGACTCACCTGCATGGGAAGGAGAAGAACTAGATAGTAACGAATTGATACTAACTCTAAGATTACGAGCTCCAAACTTATTCATTCAATCTGTAACTGTATCTGATTATAGTGGTGATGTTGACTCAACAATCCCGATTCAAATTATCTTGCAAAACACAGGAAATGTTCATGCAACCGATATCGAAATCGTTCTTTGTGAATATGAAGAATCAAGTAATTCTATCCTAAGGGAGATTTCAAAGAACGGTTGCGCAGAAGAGAATATTGTAATGCGCCAAGTTGTTGGTGCGCTATTAGCTCCTGATGATACCGAAGATGCGAAAGAGATTGAATTATTCCTTCTATACCCAGTTACTGCAGGTTCTCATGGAGTCTATGTAGTAGTTGACCCAATGAACGAAATCGTTGAGAGTAATGAAGGTGACAATGTTGAGAGAGTAGGAAAGGACCTTTCATCCTCCAATCCATTCATGGATGTTGCTGGTGATGTAGTCAGTAAGACCGCTCTACCATTCATGGTTATCTTGTTAACGTTCGCACTACTTGGAGTCGTTTACCTAGTCGGTAAGGGACGTAGAGATGAAGTCAATAAGAGAATTGCAGAACAATCTTCATTGATTACTGTTCTCAGTGATGATGACAACCTTTGATTTTGATTAAGAAAAGGATGCTGCATAGCATGGGCTGCGGCCCATGTTATGTTCAGTTGTTGTAAACTATCTGTTTGACTTTACTGGTAGCCACCATCGCAATTCACTATTATTGGGTGTTGCGATGATATGGCCAGCTCTATCAGAGATTTGGCGCTCAAGCCTAAGTTGAACCTCTTCGAGTAAGTCATTCATTTGTGCTTGTCCGAGTTGTAACTCTTTGGACAGGCTCTTGATATCCAATCTCTGCTGAGGTGCTTCAATGATAGTATGAATCATCGCTCTTTGTTCGTATCTGTCAAAGTCACTATCAACAGCGGCTGAAATACGATTGCGAATATGTTGATGTAGAGCGATTACAGCATCTCTTTGCTGGTCTAATTGCTCAAGGGTTTCATTGAGGTGAGATAGATGGCTTACTCCTTCACTGACTGCGATTTTCTTTCTCCCACTAACCAACTCAGCTACTGACATACTGGCTTCTGGCAATCTACTTGACAATCTCATAGGACCTCCACTTGGTAGTTTACGGTGTTCACAATTGAATAGATCAGGTCCTAAGTCAACCCGCAACGATAAAGCCTTTTGAACACTAAAAATTGTTTTTGGTGGACCACCTTTTTCACTAGGAACTTTTTCCCGTTTAACAAAATCACCCTTTTCTAATTCTTTCAAATGTTTCATTATTGCTTGTTGACTAACGCCGATAATATCTGCGAGTTGCATTGGGTAATGCGGTTCTCTTACCAATCGCTCCAAAATCTGCCTCCTGACACGGTTTTGAAGTAGGTATAACGCGAGGTCAATATCGTCCAACACTGCTCAACTCATGGTTATGTAGATGGCCGACCCCTTTCAATGCGTCGCAAAATTACATTTCATCCCATTCTTTCCAAGAGTCTCCACTCTCTTCAGGGGTTTCATCGTTTTTGATAGGCATAGCCGGAGTTTTCTTGTTGCGAGGTTTAGTTAATGCAGGTGCTTTTGTGGCTGTATTAGAGTCACCTTCATCCCAAGATGAAATCAAAATATCATTTTCTTGTTGCTGGATTTGTTGTTGTTTTTCAGAAGGTGTCTGTTCTAGTTTAGCAGTCAAGAAAGGGTCTTGGAATAGTTCGCTGGCCCCTTCAATATCACCACGCATCAATGCATACACCTGGTCAGTAGTCATCATCGTACCACGTTGAACATCACTAGTTCCATCAACAAATGAGCCATCTTGTGGGCCAATGCCAGAATCTGCAAATGGCCCAGACACCGCCTCTCCCATAATTGCAGGAGAATCAGCAAAAGGTCCAGCGACTCCACCATTGCCATTTTGCTGTAAAACCTCTCCACCATTCATTTGTTGAATTACTGCGTCGTTTAGATTTGTTATTGGCGTTAGCGTTCCATCTGTATTGACCAGCATCAATTTTGATTTTCCCTTTGACTTATTAGCAGCCATTAGAATTGCAGATAGTGGCAATAACAATATTCCCATCAAGCACATGGAAGTACCGATAATCAAGCTCTTCGAGCCTAACATCCCATATTGGATTTTATCAACAGAAACAAACCAACCAACTTGCTGTTGACAATCCGCAGATTCACTACATTCGATATCAAGGGCGTATTCTGCAGATTCAGAAACCTGCCACGATGCTATAGTTTTGAAGTCTGTTTGGTTAGCGAACGACATCGCCTGAGAATCAGGCAGACAATTATTGTTGCTAAGTGCTTCACCGATTCTTGCAGAACCATCTAATTTTGTTAATGTAACTTCAAAATCAGCATCTCCTGTAATTGAAATTGCTCGGTAGCAACCGCTACTAATGTTTACAATTTGTGTTCCAGTGCCCTGAAACTCGACTTCATTGTTTAGTCGCGGGTCAACTATGGAATCAAGTTCACCAGTATTACTTACAAGTAAGATGGTGCCAATCAGTGTAACTAACAAGGCAACAATCAGTAATCGTCGTGGCCAACGACTACTTGCTTGCTGCTGCATATTATCTCCTCTCACCTCTTCCCAAATCAAGGCTTGTGTGGATAATTAAGCCAATCCAAGTTCCTTTAATTTCTCTGGAAGGTATGTATCGGTAACGAAATCAAGACCATACTTTGCTAAGGATTGCTGTTCAGCCTTCTTTCCAAGGTCTAGCATCATGTTGATTTGATCTTGCCACCAACTATCAGCAAATCGCGGGTCGGAAAGTTCTGCCTTTAACGCTTCAATATCTTTACTTGACAAATCATCACTCGGTAAATCATAAGCAACGATATCATCGGATGTTATTCCAAGATAACTAGCACTCGGAGTTGCCAAATATTCAGAAATGTGTGCGGTCTTAATCGCACCATAAGCAATGGAAGCAAAGATTCTGAATGACCAAGGATCACCGTCGAGGAAGACTATTACAGGCAAATCCCACTCTTCACTCATACGTTTCATGATTCTTCGTGTAGAACGTGCTGGTTGCCCCTTTAGGTGGAGTAATCCACAGCGGTAGTCTTCATCAAATCCATTCTCAATAAGACGGTCAAACATACCACCAGTCTCAATAGCCATGATGAAATCAATATCATGCTCTAACAATTCTATCTTTTCTTCTTCAACATTGTAAGGAACACCATATCCAGAATCTCCAACATCATCTCTTGCATTGATTCTCATCCACTCACCGCGACGATTTCTTTCTCGCAGTGTAAGATTGCCAATCATTCTAGCACCATCTTCTTCAGGCCTTAGTTTGAAATCTTCACGCAAGCATTTCGTTACGATTTCCAAATCTTCTGCAAGATTGTTAGAATCATTTTGAGTTCCAAACTTACCCATCCCCCAACTTTCAGAAATATAGTACATTTCTCTTAAAGTTGAAGATTTGCCAGCATCTATCATCTGTTCAATGAACTCCACGACATGCAATGCTCTAAGCAACTGCTTGGCAGAACCCAAACTCGTAGCATCTCTAATTGAACGCTTTTTACCGTATTTGTAAACGCCTAATTTAGAATCAAATCCAATATTATTCTTTGTCCTAACAGGCAATGTCATGGTCGGAGGTTCTCCTTTGACAATTTTATCATACATTTCAGCAACAACTTTGTGCATTGCCACTTTTGTTTCATCAGCCGTATGTCTTCTTACCATCAGTTTCCACCTCCAAACAAAGTTTGTTGACCATCGGGCGCTTCAACAGTTGGTTGTTCAAATTGATTATCTTCAACATCTTGAGGTTCTGTAATTTCCAAATTGTCATCATTGCTAGTTTCTGATATTTCAATTCCAGCTTCTTTCAATGCTTTCTCTTGTTGGCGAATTTCTTCTAAGAATTTTTCATCCATCTTTGTTGCACCAATTACTTCTTGGGAACCGCGATAGAATACGTCTGTTTCTGTCCAATCGCCTTTTTCCAATCCGTCTAAGGAATAGTTGAGAGTAATTCTTTCTCCCGGATCTAAGGTCGCAAGTTTCCACGCCCAAACGCCAGTTGCTTCCTTTCTACCACCCATTTCATTATTGGTAAGTATTGCACCAAATTTCTCAGGCCATGTGCATAATATGGTGTATGAGCGAGCCCTACTGGTATAGTTAAACAACACAACTTCCACATCTGTCATTTTAGTTTCTTTATTCCAAGTAGTTTGAGTTTCACTGATTACCGCAGACATAATCTTGGTGATTGAACCAGACAATTCAGGGATAGGACGGTCAAGAATTTGTGCAGACTTCTCAGCGATCGCTGGTAAAATATCATTGATGAGTTCAAACTTTTCTTGTGTCTTTGCCATCTTTTTCTTCTTTTGCAAATGCTTTTTCAAACCTCTACCCATTTCCATAATGGCTTTTCTTGCTTCTTCCATAACCTCGGCATTATCGGCAAGGGCTTCCTTTGCTTCTGAAGTAAATTGCACATTGGTGCTGGCAAGATGTACAAGTATTGCAGCGGGTCCTTTTGGCAGACCCTTTCCACCCGCTTGGTCAAGTCCATATTGCCTCCAATTAACCGCTTCAATGGCTTTGGTTAGCAAACATCCACCCTGTTGATACATCAAAGGGACCCTATTGGCGAATCGTAATACCTCAATGTGCTTATCAGCAGGCATTGAGCCACCAAAAATCAATCCTACTTCAATTTGGTAAGGATTACCGTTGGCCACAGAAGGTGTCCTTGTCATAGTGACAATATATCTTGAATCAATAGTTTTTGAAAGACCTTTTTTGATGAGCATTTCTTCAATTGGTGATAGACAATTAGTTGGTGGGTTGAGAAGTTTGACAGGTTTTCCAGCAATAGTTTTCTCACCCTGCATCGCTTCTAAGAGCGACCTAACTTGATCAGATTTGAGGCTCTTAGGTTTGACCTTCACATCTATTTCTGATGCTTCACATAGTTCCTTGGCAGAACGAGATGAAACTCCCGAAAAATTCCCCCTCAAGAAAACAGTCATTCGTGAATCTTGAGATTCCTTACACATACGTTGCAATTGTCCCAAGTGAATTCCGCGCGGATGTGGTTTGATACTCTCAACTTTGCCCGGTAGCCTTTCAGTTACCCTTGGCCAATGATGAACTTCACCTTCTGGGTCAATGAATGTAATATCGGCGTGAGGATTGACAATGCTCGTCATTCGCAGGTATTGCCAAACAGATTGACGCCCTCTCTGATACTTTGCTTTCATTCTACAGGTGATCTCTAAGCCATGTTCTACCAATTCACCATTCTCATCTTCCCATATTTCTCTACCAGAGTTAGACTTTGTAGCTTTATTTTTCCTAGTATCCAATCCAATATCAACAACTGAGGCAGTTGGTTCAGTAGCAATTTTTGAGCGTACGTGTGTAGGCCTTCCTGTAGTCAATTGACTATACATTACCACACCGGTAATTCCGATTCCTTGCTGCCCTCTTGATTGGCGAATGGCATGGAATCTTGAACCGAATAGTAGTTGCCCGAATACCTTTTCAACGCTTTTTTGTGGAATTCCAGGGCCATTATCAGTAGTTTTCATTTCAATAATATCTTTTTTAGAATCGATTTTATTAATTTGGATTTTCAAAGTAGGCAACATTCTAGCTTCTTCACAAGCGTCAAGAGAATTGTCTACTGATTCCTTAACCGCAGTTATCAGTGAACGGGCGAGGGAATCAAAACCAAGAAAATGTTTATTCTTTTCAAAAAATTCGGAAATTGCTACTTGTTTTTGGCCGGCTGCGAGTTTCTGTGCTATTCCCATAGGAAGGTCCTCCGCCCCTGGTCCTCCTCAGTCCTAATGACTTCGGGCCAGCAGACAAATAGCCTGCCACTACGACGGTTCTTAACAAATGGGGGTCAATCTCTTGGTTCACAGTCTTTTGATAACACTGAAATTGCAGGGGGCCCTTGGAATCCCCTTGGCTGGTTAATATACTATCTTTGACAAAATATATACTGATTAAGATGAGAGGAAAAGGTTCACAAAAAGCAGCGAGATTAAATCGATTAAAACTTGAAATTATTGATTATGTTGGAATTTCACCAGGATGTAGTGCTGCAGATATTGTTAGTTTCCTTTCCAATGAAAGAAAAATGCGCAATCATGGATTAACAACTCGTAAAATTGGCTTATTTATTCCAAGATATCTCGCCGACATTATTGGATTTAGATTGGACAATACAACTGGAAAGAGAATCTATCACTTGGCGGCTGTTTGAATACCAAGTTCTTTGAAGATTAACCCTTAGGGCTGTTTATGCAATGGCCCGACATTACTACGGCTAAGGTACTTTTTCCAAGCCTTGATGATTCGGAAAAAGCAGTTCCAATATTTTCTATTTCACAACCGACTTGGCACATTCTAGAACCAAATGGCGAAAACTGTTTGAAAACTCAACTAATGGATTTACTCAACGGTTGTAAAGGCCAAGAGAGTCTAGATCTAAGCACCTGTCCAGCAACATTTGATGATTCTAATGGAATGATTTTCATTGACCCGACAGCTGTTATTGAATCTGGGGCGCATATCATCGGACCTTGCTATATTGGTGCAAATGCGCAAATTCGTCATGCTGCATATATTCGAGAAAACTCATGGATTTGTCGCGATGCAGTTGTTGGACATTGTTCTGAAGTGAAACATTCAATCCTATTACCTGGTGCGAAAGCTCCTCACTTCAACTATGTTGGTGATTCAATATTAGGCGGCTCAGTTAATCTGGGCGCTGGAGTAAAACTGAGTAATCTAAGAAATGATGGTGGAGAAGTATTCACACGATGGAACGGTGAACGGTTGGGTACTGGATTGCGGAAATTTGGTGCAATATTGGGAGAGGGTTGCCAAATAGGATGCAATAGTGTAACCAATCCTGGTGTTGTGCTTGGACCCAATAGTATGGTTTCTCCAAATTCTACGATTAGTGGAATTCACGAATCTTCAAAGCATTCCTAAATCAATGATTAATGTTGGTGAACATATGACACAAGTCAGGCGATTATTCGGAACCGATGGTATTCGAGGAAAGTTTGTCGCTGCAAACTCATCGGAACTACTTGCTATTGAAGCCCTACATCATGAGAGAGTAATTTGTTCTACCTTGATGCGATTGGTTGGGGAGTCTTTAGCAAGAATCAGTGATACTATGCCTGGTGAAGGGGCAGCAGTAGTAATTGGTTGGGACCAGCGACCATGTAACGAAGAGTTGGTTGCAAGTTTGACTCTGGGGCTACGTCTTGCTGGATGTTCGGTTATTCACATTGGCATTTGTTCAACTCCACTATTGCATTATTCAATATTACAAAATAATGCAAGACTTGGTTGTATGATTACTGCTTCCCATAATCCAGTCTCTGATTCTGGAGTAAAGGTATTCGATAGTCTGGGATACAAAACAAGTCCTCAACTAGAAGATGAAATCTCACTAATCGCTGAAGCGTTAGCACAAGAAGAAAGAGAAATCGACGACATTGACCGGGATAATTTTTCTAATGCAGATATTGATCTAAGCAATGAAGTCAATTGGGCGCAAAACCAACATTCACAATGGCTTTCTCAACGAATGGAAATGTGGACTGATTTTGGGCAAAACCTTTCTCATGAAAATATTGCAACTCCACTAATTTTAGATTGTTCAAAAGGGGCCCCTTCTGCTTGGCTCGCACAGTGGTTAAGCGATTGTGGTATTAATTGCAAAGAAGTAAGCCAAAATGCAAATGCCATGAATGAAGGCTGTGGTGCTGGCGAATTATCACCTACTGATACTTGGACTATTGAAGAAGCGATGAACGAATCTCATTTGTTGCTAAGGAATGTTCAACCTGCTTCCGCAGGAACTGTCGTTGGCGCTGCATTGGATGGAGATGGGGATAGATGTCTGATAATAGAAGCAACAGAAACTGGATACAAAGTTGTAGATGGTGATGCTATCGCAGATTTGTTGCTAAAGGCTGCTGCAAAAAATAGTCCTAATTCACAATGGCATTTAGCTGCAAGTATTGAATCTGATTTGGCATTATTGAGTAATCCGTGTTCAGGATTGGAAATAATGACTAGCGAAACTGCTGTTGGTGACCGTTGGCTTAGTGTTGAATTACGTAAGAATGGATTAGTTGGTGAAGAGATGCCTAAACTATTCGGTGTGGAGGATTCAGGCCACGTCGTCTTACCAAGTAGCCATCCTCAATTAGAAAACCAATGGTCCTTAGTAGGAGATGGTGCTGCAACACTTGTTTCTTATTTGTTAGCTAAATCTAGTATTGGGAATGAAGAGATGAATAGAGGTTGGAAAAAGCGTGTCTCAGTTTCAAATGTGGACAGAACTCTATGGGATGGTAGAAATCAATTATCTGATAGTGTTGCAAATATTGCATTTAATCAGTTGAATAAACTTGGAGAGATAACTCATTGGAATCGCCATGGTTTGGATGGTGAAGAGAACCTAATGTTGATTGAAGCATTATTGAACGATTGTCCGCTTTCTCTTGGAATTCGTAATTCTGGAACTCAAGCGAAAATCAATGTTTCATTGAGATTGGGAATTGGGTTGGACAATTCGGGGATGGAAAATATCCTTGATGAAATTTCAACTCTTCTTTCATCAAAGATGTGCTTGTGAAATCAATCTTCAGACAAATATCCTTCGTAAGTTTGGGTTAGGTATGTAATGGTTCCAAGCAATGCTGCAGAACCAAACAGAACGATGAGAATTGCACCGACTCCAGCACCTGAAATGAAGAATATTCCTCCAAACAATATTCCTAGAAGTAAATCAGATGCTCCGATAATCCTCCAACCCTTTCGCAAGGTTAGGATTCCACTAATCCATGCGGTGGCGCTAAGAGCGAATGCTGCAATGATTACGAATAGTAAATTACCCATTGCAAATACCGCTGGTAAAATTAGCATATGACTGGCCCAAAGTCCTGATGTAAGCCAAAGACCTTGGCGAGAAACTACTGTCCATGCTGAGAAAGTAACTGAAACAATTCCAAAGGTTAAAGCGATTGATGACAAATTAAATTCTGTCGATATGGAAAGTAAATCTGGTAGCCAAAACAAGGTTGCAAAGAGCATCAATGGAGCTACTAACCATGCCATTAGTGAGGCCGCTGGTTGTGTCCAATTCACTCCTCTGCGAATTGTTAATATTACTGCAATTATTCCTGCTGGCCCTAATGATAGCAATGCAGCCATCATTACCCAAGCACCACGTCCTGCTGCACCTCTATGGTCTGGAAGTTGTCGCGATAGACGCTGTGCTTCTACCCAATCAAACAACAATACTGCTATCAGGATTAGAACTTCCATGACCAATAGTGGAAGAGTCCAAGACATGAATTGTGAATAAGCAAATGGATCTGTTTGTAGTGGAATAGGCACTTCACCGCCCACTAACAATGCCAATATTCTGTCCAAAGCAAAGAGGTAAATCACACCCTCTAAGGCGTTTGGAATACGGATTCCAAGGTCGTTTCTACCCATTAGGCCAACTCCAGCGAGTACCGCTAACCCAGAAAATAATAGCAATAAATGATAGGTTTCCTCAAGGGTTACTACTGATTGAGATACTCTTCCTGCAATATGAACTAACACTAAACCAACCATTGAGATTGCTACAGGCAACTCAATCCCCATTAAATCAGGAAGACGCAAGCCGATTTGATTGGCTCTTAGACGTGATAATGTGATGAATAGAATTGAAACTGCTACGCTGAATCCTAAGGCGAGGAAACCTTCTGCAGTAGTAAATGAAAACCATGTTGATACCAATATTGTAACCGCTAAGAAAGTCATCACAACAGTTGGCCGATGATGTATATCTCCGATTTCCAAATCATATTTTCCAATAGAACCAGAACGCTTGGAACGCTTGCGTTGTTTTTCTATTAACTCTAACATTTGAGTATCTATCATTCGTAAATTGGACTTATTGTCTAATTGATTACTGCTAGAGGAATCTGCTTGTGTTTGCTCTGATGTTTGCAATAATTGTTGCATTAGTTGTTGTTTTCTTTCTATTTCTGCAATCCTGTCTTCTTTTCTTGCAAGTGCTTGTAATCCTGAACGAACTTCCCCTTGGAATGCCAAATATGCACCAGAGCCCATGAAAGCTACAAGGGTAAGAATATCGACTATTGCGACCTCTTCTGCCCTTCCTGCAAGCCCCATCATTACAATCAATGAAATGGCTGCTAAAGCAGGCGGTAACATCTTCTCAACCTTTGCTGCTCTTCGCAAGTATAGTACCAAGCCAACATATGAGACAAATACCAATATCAAGAGATTATTTGTTGCATCTGGTAACATATCTATTCCAGTTAATTCTAGCTGATTGAGTGGCTTTAGAGCAATTACGATGAATAGTCCTGCAAGAAGGCCCATCATCAAAGAAAGCAATTGTCCTGGCAAAGCCTCAGCCGCTTCAATTTCTGCTAAATGGACATTGTCTTCACGCATTTTATCGCCATGAAGAAGAAGTAGTAAACTTGCGATTACGAGGAACATTGCAAATATTCCTCCAAAGCCAAATGAGTATGAGAGAATTATTGCAAAAACTCCCCATATAGTCATCAAGGTACGAGGTTTTCCGTCATGTATACCAATTAACACCATGTATGAATGTGAAATTAATAGAGCACCCAATGTCCACAACATTCCGAATGCAGGTAATGCACCGGGACGGGCGATTGCCCACACTGTGAATACGCTGAGAATAAAACTCATATTCCATAATTTTAGTAATCCTGAATCCCTAATTCTAGCACCTATCTCCGATAATCCAAGTAAACGTGCTGCAAGGTTTATTCCAACTCCACCTTGTTTTACATTAACAGAAACTTGCTGGATAACAAGAACTCCTAGCCAAATTGCTAAATCCCATTGTGCAATACTAATTGGAATAAAATCAGAAGAGATCAAACGATTTTCAGCATCGGTAGCGAATATCAAGACCCAAACCCAAGGCGCTAATACTGCAACTCCTGCGATTGAAGGAGAATCCCTATAGAGGGCTAAAAATGCGAGTCCACCCCAAACAAAGCCTTGTGAAACCAACAATGTTCGAGCGCCTTTACCAGAGTCATTTGCTGGAATTAATAGGGTTAACAAAATGATAATGGCAATTCCGCCCATCCATAATACATGGTCTGACACTACGGTTTGATTTCTCAATAGAACTGTGCTTGTCAATAATGAAGTGAAAACTGCATAAAGTGTATATGATTGCAATCCCCAAGGCAATTCGATTGAAAAGGCGTCTGAAGTGAGTAGTACCAACATGCCGAGAAGCAAAGGCGCTGGCAAGATTACATAGGGCATTATTTGAGTCCATTCAACCCCTCTAACCACCAGGTATGATGCAGTAAATGCGGTAATTAGTAAAACCAATTGTGCGATAGCATAACCAGTTTCTAAACGGTGTGCGGCAATTGCCAATAATGCTCCAAACATTCCTAAACTAACCGATACTGCCCATAGTCCCGGTTTGCCCAATCCAAGTGCATTCAAACCATCTGAAAACCAATTGTCCGCTTTTACAAAATGTGCTGCCATAGCCGCATTTGTTCCAGTGACTCCAGCCATTAGCAGGAATAGAAGTAAATCATCATCAAATGATAATATTTCTAATCCAAATATATTCCAACCACTTGAAATCGCATGGACACCAATCCACAGATAAGATACTGCAATTCCTAATGATGCTAAATTACCAGAATTTCTTAGTATGGCTAGTGCATGGAAAATGATTGTTCCCAAACCGATCATTGCGGCAATTCCCACTTCACCATAAATCGCTCCTGTTGCACTTCCAACCACCATCAATACAATTGTTGCTTGAGCAGCGATCGCATCTTCATTATGACGTTGGGCAATTGCAATATTGAATCCAACTAATGTCAAAAGAGCAATTCCAAGTGTTTGGGATGAACCAATTGGAGATGCATCAAACCAGCCCCAGTGCCATGCATCTAATGCTAATCCATACAATAGTTTCATTGAAATTATTACCCAAGTAACACCTAGTAATCTCATGTGCTTTTTAGGAATCCAATTTTCTCCACAGAATAAACCGAATATCGCCATTGATACGAGCCCAAGCAAACTCAAAATTGGTGGAATTTGGGAATTGGTCCCTATTAGTGTCCCTATCATTGTCCATATGACAATCATTGCAACCATCATGCCTTTACTGAGTTGCTTTTCACCATGTACTGCAATATCTGTAACAGTATCAAGTTCACTAGGTCCAGCAACTGTGCCATCGCGTTGAATTGCCCCTGGCTGGTTGGAAGGGGCATCACTTCGGCTGAAGATTTCAGTCATTTCACCAACTGCGATATCTTGTTCAATCTCTTCTTGTGGAGAATTATCAGTAGGGGTTTCTGCATCATTATTAGAAACCATAAATGATGAAATGTCTAATCCCTTAGCGCGGTCAAAATTCTTCTTTCGAAGTAGTTCATTTTGATCGGAATGACGGGGCTGGGCGGCATTTTCACCCTCTCCATCTTCACTCATGGCGTAGCCATGAGCGGACTCCCTCCTTCAACTCTTGCGAGGTTATTGCAACAATACTTGCGGTTAATTCCACACTACTAGGTGGTGCGGAAATATTGCTTTGAAATTGATACAAGGGTCTTTTTGCAATGATTTTGAACATGAATGCGACCAAAAGGGACAAAGAGGGTCGGCAGAAGGCCTGCTCATGGCAGGCACCATCGGGACTCCTTCGGGAGACCTCTCGCAGAACGGGATTAGCCCCTCCGGATTAGTTCACTGGAACCTTGAAGCAAAGGCTCTAATTGAAATTGCATATCAACGCGGAGAAGGTGTTTACAGCGCTCACAGGGCATTAGTTACCGAAACAGGAGAGAGAACAGGGCGTTCTCCGAATGACAAATTCATTGTCGATGAACCTTCTACCAGCGATGATGTAAACTGGGGAGATGTCAATATCTCATGTGACGAGGATACATTCCAAAGAATGCGTGCAAAGGTGATTGAATATTTATCTGCACAAGAGGGGCTTTTTGTTCAAGATCTATATTGTGGTGCCGACTTTTCAGAGGCTTTACCAATCCGAGTAATCAATCAAACAGCATGGCATAATGCATTTGCACGTAATATGTTCATCCGCCCAAGCGAGGAACAACTTGAGAATCATGAAGCAAAATTCACTGTATTCCATGCGCCTCATTTTGAAGCTGATGCAGAAAAAGATGGTTTGACTTCCCAATGTTTTGTAATCGTTAATTATGCCGCAAAGGAAGTAATCATCGGCGGAACACGATATGCTGGAGAAGTAAAGAAATCTATTTTCTCAGTAATGAATTTGATTCTACCAAAGAAAGGCATACTGCCTATGCACTGCTCTGCGAATACAACAGGCGAGAATACTGCGATTTTCTTTGGACTTTCAGGTACTGGAAAAACAACTCTATCAGCAGATCCTAAGCGCGCACTTATCGGTGATGATGAACATGGATGGGGCAGTAATGGTGTTTTCAATTTTGAAGGTGGCTGCTATGCTAAACTAATCGATTTATCAGATGAAGATGAACCTGCAATATTTGCAACAACCCGCAAATTTGGTAGTGTATTGGAAAATGTTGTTTTGGATGAAAATGGAGTTCCGGATTTTACTGACACTTCCAAGACTCAGAACACACGCGGCTCTTATCCAATTGAATTTATTGAAAATAGGACAATGGATTCAAAGGGCGGCCATCCACAAAATGTTATTTTCCTAACTTGTGATGCATTCGGAGTATTGCCACCTATATCTCGTCTCTCGCCATCCCAAGCAGCATACCATTTCATCTCAGGATATACAGCAAAAGTTGCTGGAACAGAGATTGGCGTTAAGGAACCACAAGCAACATTCTCTGCTTGTTTCGGAGAACCATTCATGCCTATGCACCCAGGTGTATATGCTGATTTATTATCATTGAAGATGGCTGAACATGGAGCAAATGCA
>Ga0206678_10001750_pt1 | contig 14118 bp, 10 predicted proteins | sample M180m12015metaG_FD_155453 | JGI IMG/M metagenome (GOLD analysis project Ga0206678, IMG submission 155453) | Ammonia-oxidizing marine archaeal communities from Monterey Bay, California, United States - M1 80m 12015 | ecosystem: Environmental > Aquatic > Marine > Intertidal zone | place: USA... | reverse complement strand
GGCGATGACCACCGAGACAATTTCCAGCGGGGTCATACTGTGCAGTAGGTCGACAAAGGGTTGAATATAGGGCGGAAAGGGGGTGGGTGAGTAACCGACCGGTAGCCCCATAATCACGTAATCTATGAGGATTTTTAGTGGCCAGGGCAGGAATAAGATCATCGCAATGCCGATGAAGCTAAGGATCAGTTGAATCAAGATCCGTGGCCAGTAAGGCCAGACAAAACGTAGCGAGCGGGCGACAAGATGCAGTGTCTCGCGGGTGCTGATTGGTTCTGCGCTCATATTTTCTTTATCACTCAAGGCTTTTTCTCCATTGACATCCCGGCTTCGGCTTCGATAAATGACCGATAGGTGTTGTTGTCTTGGAATAACTTATCGTGCGGTCCGAAGGCTGCAACATGGCCGTCGTTCAGGTACAGCACGTTGTGTGCCTGGCGGATGGTCGACAACCGATGAGTGATCAAAAACACGCAGCGGGATGCACCCCATTGGCACAGATTGTCCATCACCCGCAATTCGGTCTCTGCATCGAGGGCAGCCGTGGGCTCGTCCAGTATTAGTATGGGCGAGTCCTTGACCAATGCTCGAGCGATAACAATGCGCTGACGCTGACCGGTCGACAGCTTGGTAGCGCGTTCACCGAGTGGGGTGTCATAGCCCTGTGACAACTGATCGATGAATTCATCAGCGCACGCGATTCGAGCGGCGGCGATCACGGCGTCCCGATCTGCTTCCGGTACTGCGTAGCGAATATTTTCTAGCACAGAAGTGGTAAATAAGATGTTCTCTTGCGTGGCAATTGAAACCTGTCGGCGCAGTGATGCAACCCTGACGTCATTGACTGCCTTGCCACCCACTGTAATGGCGCCGGTTTGGGGGTCGGCAAGCCGGAGCAATAGGGACATTAAGGTCGACTTACCTGTGCCCGTGGGACCAACAATTGCTGTGATCTGACCCGTAGGCGACGTAAAGTTGACGTTGGATAGGACAGGGCGCATTCGGTCGTAGCCGAACGTTACGTTTTGAAAGGTCACGCCGTCCCCGATATCGTCGAGGTCGCTGGCATTGGGGGCATCCATTATTTCCGGTTCGAGATCAAGGATCTCGAATACGCGGTTGAGTCCAACAGCCATGTCTTGGGCGCGTCCCCAGATAGTGATAAGCGATTCCAGCGAGCCTACGCTGTCGTTGATGCGGGTCGACGCCGCAGTGAATGAACCAAGGTTCCATACGGCAAAGCCGAAACCGAGGAGTAGATCCCGTGCGTAGGTGGACGCTTCCGCATTGGCGTAGAGAGCGGTGATGGATTGGGTCGTAATAACCGCTATACCCGCGACTACGAATGCTAGGATACCCAATACCGTGAGCAAGACCCTGGCTTCAAACGCTGCGGCAAAGGCATCTTCGGACATCCGTTTGAATGTAGATTCACGCTGGCTTTCGTTTCCAGTGGCCTTAATGACGCGGATGCCGACCATGCTCTCCTGTATCCAGGATGTCAGTTGGCTGTTGCGTTCTCGGGCACGTCGGAAGGCAACCCTTAGCGGTGATGAGAAATAGCGACCAAGGAACAGCACGGGGACTAATGTGACGCCTAGTATCAGTGATAGCCAGGGGTTGAATGCGGACACCACCGCAAGGCCGAATAGGTAGCGCCCCAGGAACATCAATGGATCCAGGAAAATCGATCGGATGATCGATGTCACCATGGCGCTGTCTTGATAGATCCGGTAGATCGCGTCGCCCGTTTGCGTCTGGCTGTGGAATGCTAGGGATTGCATCTGCAGCTGATCGATGAGGCGCACACGCATCAACTGATTTATGCTCTGAAAAATCCAGACGCTATACTGGTAGAGGAGCATACCACCGATAAGTACCAATCCGACCATGGGAATCATGGACCATATTGCGAGTTGGGGTAGCTGCCGCCGAGCGCTCGCGGATAGTTCCTCCACCTCGACAAACACCGCCGGATCGAGACCATAAATACGGGCATGCAGAACCCCAAGTGGCTGACCACCGATGATGCCACTATTCACCAGCCCGGTAATGACGAAGCCAAGAAAGGTAGTCACAATAAAAACCAGCGCTGAGCACAGAACAAAGATGATTAGGTGACGGGTCAGCGGCTTGATGAAAGGCCAGGTACGTAAAAAAATCTGCACAACGCGAGCAAAGTCAAGATCGTCGGCGACGGTCATACCGCTTGTAACTTTGCTGTCAACGGAAGGCTGCGATCCCTTACTGGTATTGGCCATTCTTCCACCCCATCCGCCGCTTATGCGACAAGGTTAAGTTGCTCGTTTCCGGGCTATCCCGATGGTTATCCATCAATCACAGTCCTATATTAATACCCATGAGCTCCTCAAGGCGCCTCAATAAATTCTCTTATCAGGCGATTTACCTTATCCGGAGCCTCCAGCGGGGGCCAATGCCTCACGCCCGGTAGGACTTCGATCCGTAGATCTTTTGCATAGTTGGGTAGTTGGTCTATAAAGGCGGAGACAAAGGTAGTATCGTCCTCGCCCCAAATCAGCATGCTCTCTACCTCTGTGCTGGCCTTGGTTGAAGGCCAGAAATCATCATCTGTAATCTTGTCTAGCTCAGGGATATTAGCCTGATACCATTTGATGCCGCCGACTACAGCCCCGGGCCGAGTCAGTGCGGTTTTGTATAGTTCACCCTCTGACGCTGAGATTAGGCCGCGATTGACCATACTGCCATAGGCAAAACTTGCCATTCGGTTGGCATATTTCTGGTCTACAGTTTGGTTCTGAGCAGCGTTCTTTAAACGAGCAATATAAGTGGATGCCTTGCGTTGATCTGGATTGGAGCGGAGTAATTCAAGAAACAAATTGGTAGGTGGTGCATTTAGTACCACTAACTTATCTAGACCCTGAGGATACTGTTGGGCATAGGACCAGGCCAATGCGCCGCCCCAGTCATGACCTACAAGCACAAAGCCTTCATCACCCACCAGTGCCTCGACCAACGCCTTGAGCTGTCGTGACAAGGCACTGATATGGTAGGGCTCTAGCTTATTGGGTTTAGCCGATAGGTTGGCGCCCAGACCATCCACTGCCACTACCCGATAGTCCGAGGCTAAGTCCAATAGTTGATTTTTCCACATGTACCAGTAAGAGGGAAAGCCGTGGTAGAACAGAATTAATTTACCGGTGCCGGCGCTGACATAGTGTAGTCGCTGACCATCAACATCAATGCTGTGGTCAGAAAACTGCAGCGCCGGATCGCTGTTATGCTGGTTGATAAATTGCACTGATGGGCTTTGGGTTGGAATCATCTCGGCCGTCAGCGACACTGACCAGAGTAAGAGTAGCATGGCGCCAATAACGCGAGAACCTTTCATAGGGGAAAGATGCTGTGTCCGCCGTCTATAGCGATTGTTTGGCCTGTCATATAGTCACTGTGACGCGATGCCAAAAAGACTGCGACACCTTCCATATCCTCACAAGTCCCCAGTCGGCCACCAGCCACTCGCCTTTTAGACCCCTCTTTAAAAGCTTTGGGTGCGGCTGCCGTAAGATCTGATTCAACATAGCCGGGTAGAATTGCATTGGCGGTAATGCCGTTAGCGCCCAATTCCACAGCCAGAGCGCGAGTCAACCCCAGCACCGCAGCCTTGGTGGTTGAGTAGGACGCTTGGAAGCCCATACCCATCAGCGCGGCGATTGAGGAAGTTACCAGTAACTTACCTGTCGCTTCGCGCTCTATTAAGTGGGCGATAACTGGACGAAAAGTGTGCACTACGCTGGTGACGTTCATATCCATGACTCGATTCCAGTTTGCACTATCTGTTTCATGTAGCCTCCCCGGTTCGCCTCCACCACCGGCGTTGGCAAAGCAGGAGTCTACTTTGCCAAAATGATCGAGAGTGTCAGCAAAAATTTGCTTGACCATAGCCTCATCGGTCACGTCGCAGACAAAAGCATTCACATTGCCGCCCAGGCTCCTAAGCTCATCAACCGCGGTCTGGTTTTTTTCTGTATTGCGACCCCAGATAGCAACGGCAGCGCCTGACTTCACAAGTCCCCGGGCATAGGCCAGGCCAATTCCCCCATTTCCACCTGTGACCAGTGCTACATGACCTTCTAAATTAAACATTAAACAACTCCTTTGGATCCTGGTTATAGGCCCTTTAACTAAGGCCGATTCGGTACTTTCCATCGACAGTTAGTTATTGACCTGCTTTATAATGTGCCCAGCAACTAAAAGTAGCTAAGACAAATATTTATTAACTATTTGAATAATAAACGCGAATACAGTATATGCAAAGATTTTAGGCCATTTTTTGCCTAAATTTTGCACATATACCTAAATTATGTGGGTAATATTGAATTATATTGTAAATTAAGTATATTGGAATGGTAAATGTAGTCTTTGAAACTGCTTTACTGACTAAATGCGTAATAAAGGCTAAAGCACAGACGTTTTACTACCCGAGGTTAAGCAGGAGCAATGACAGTTGTGAGTCCGAAGGTAAAAAGGTTGGCCTGTACCTTGACCAACTTGAACTTTTGATGCTCGATCCAGCACTCGCCTATTGCCCTCTCAAGGGCGGTTTGTATGCGACTTAACGGAAACTCCGAAAAATGCATCAGGTTAGGTTAATATCTGATAAACGAGTATAAAGATGATCACACCCAAACACAGTTATGCTGCTTCAAACATTCTTCCAAATACCAATTTGGTTAAATTTCTGATCGGGGTCTCAGTTGCGATCCTCTGTGCGACCTCTGTGGCCGAGGAGAACTCTACAATTGAGGCTATTGATGCAGACTATGTCCTTGGTAAGCAGTTATATCAGGCTAGATGTGTCAGCTGCCATGCCGGTGCTATGCCTAAGGCACCGCAAATGGCAGCTCTAAAGCTATATCAGCCCGAACGTATTATCAAATCGCTCACCAGTGGTGTGATGAGCACCACCGGACTGTCTCTTTCGGCTAGCGAGATGCAGCAGGTAGCTTATTATGTAACCGGGAAAATGGCATCACGAAAAACAGCTGATTTGTCTGATGCCTTCTGCGTTGCAGGCTCTCAGGCTAAAACCAATTCTTCAGCAAGTGCCCAATGGGCAGGTTGGGGTGGCGAGCTCAATAGCCAGCGCTTTCAGGCAAATGAAACCAAATTAAATAAACAGACTGTTAAAGATCTTGAACTGAAATGGGCCTTCGCCTTCCCCGATTCCACTAGGGTGAGATCCCAGCCTACCGTGACAGAAAGTATGACTTACATAGGAAGTCAGGATGGGACTGTATACGCCTTGGATACCGATACTGGCTGCATTCGTTGGACCTTTCAGGCTGAGAATGAGGTTCGCGGCGCTATTAAACTTCAGGGCGATGCGAGTAATCAGGCTGCTGGGGAAGCCAGACTATTGTTTGGTGACTACAAGGCCAATGCCTATGCGCTAAACGCAAAGACCGGAGCGTTAATTTGGAAAACCAAGGTTCATAGCCACCCTCTAGCGAGCGTTACTGGCTCGGTGACTGCTGATAATAAAAGAGTCTATGTGCCCCTGTCATCATCGGAAGTTGTACCTGCGGCTCAGTCGAACTATGCCTGCTGTACCTTCCGCGGAGCCTTGGTTGCGCTCAACCTGGAGGACGGCAGTATTGCCTGGCGTACCTACACCACAGACAAACCCCAGCGGCTGGGTAAAAATGCCGTTGGTGTGGATCGCTTTGGCCCCTCGGGAGCGCCTATCTGGTCTGGTCCTACGCTGGACACCAAGCGCAATCTTGTCTATGCCACCACCGGACAAAACTACTCATCGCCAGCCACAGGAACCAGTGATTCGGTAATTGCCATGGACACCACAACAGGTGAGGTGCAATGGGTATCTCAGGTGACCGCCAACGATGCCTGGAATGGTGCCTGCGGCTTCACAATGATCAACTGTCCTGAGGAAGATGGACCAGATTATGATATTGGCGCCTCAGCAATTTTGGTGACCTCAAAATCTAACCGAGATCTCTTGTTAGTGGGGCAAAAATCTGGGCTCACTTATGCTATGGATCCAGATCAGCAGGGCAAAATACTCTGGCGTAAAAGAGTAGGTAGTGGTGGCACTATGGGTGGCGTGCACTGGGGTATGAGCAGCGATGGTGAGCGCCTCTATGTGGGGGTGTCTGACCTTCCTACTAGGAATCGCTATAACCAAGGCGATCCCTACCCTGGAGTGCATGCGCTGGATCCAGATACAGGAGAGTTTTTGTGGCGTAATGTCCTTCCATCTCTGTGTCCTGAAGGCATCAAGTTTGCCTGTTTTCAGGGTATTTCTGCCGCAGTGAGCAGTAGTCCTGGTCTGGTATTTGCAGGTGGCATGGATGGTCGGCTGCGCGCCTTTGATGCCAGCAGTGGCGATACTCTCTGGACTTACAATACCTATAGAGAATTCACAGCGGTCAATGGGCTGAAGGGTCAAGGTGGCTCAATTGAGGCTGACGGCCCGGTCATTGCTAATGGTCAGCTGTTTGTGACCTCTGGTTATGACAAGTGGGCTGAAATGCCAGGCAACATGCTGTTGGTATTTTCTCTCCCCAACTAAACCTTAACTGTTTTGGAAACCCTTATGAACCTTGTCAAAAATTCTGTACTGTTAATCGCCGCTTTAGGTATTGCTCTGTATATGATTTTGCAGCCGACGAGCTCAGTAGATGTGGATAAAACCGCAACTGTTGCCGATGCCAGCACTACTGTCATTGGATTAAATCATATTGGACTGTCGGTAAGAGACCTGGATGTTGCGCTAGCGTTCTATCAGGGAGCCACTCAGTTTGAGTTGTTGCGACGAGAGTCGGTTAGCGCCAATCAGCAGGCCAGCAAGCTATTTGGCCAAGACAATATTACCTATGAGATAGCTGTCCTCAGAGGCCCCAATATGCTGTTGGAATTAACCCAGTTCGAGGGTAACCAGGACGTCCCAGTGAGTAATATGCTACCCCAGGGACCAGGTATGACTCATACCTGTTTTCAATCTCCTGACTATGACTCTGGCTGGGATAAGTTTGTGGCTATGGGTATAGATCCACTATCTCGCGGTGACCAGCCAATTGATCTTGGCGGCTATGGCATTACCTATGGCTATGCCTATGATCCGGACGGCAACATGATTGAACTCGAACAGCTGGATGGTAAATTATTAGAGCGCGCAGGCTACGGGGGTAGCGGGCAGAATTTGGATGGAAATCTATGGATGTCCCAGGTGGGTTTGGCGACCCATGATATTGTTGGGTTGATGGAGTTCTATCAAATGGTATTAGGGTTTAAGCCCTATAGATATGCCCATGTTACTGACAATCCCAGGCTCGATGACATAGTAGATATAGATAATGTCGATTTGATTGGTGGCTGGTTTAAGTTAAATCAGGCATCTAAGGTGATCGAGATTTGGCAATATGTCAGCCCACAGACGGCAGAATTTACTGGCCAGCGTGCTGTGACTGCGCTGGGCTATTCGTTCTCTATCGAGGTTACAGATATTCAAACGGAGTACCGGCGCCTGACTAGTCTGGGATTAGATTTTGTAAGCGAGCCTGTTGAGCTGGATGATTTCTGGCAAGTCTACAGCCGCGATCTGGATGGCAATATCTTTTCCCTGCGCCAGGCGGTTGATCCCCAGTCACCCCTCTCGGTGCGCGAACTGGACGCCTGGGGCGCCAGGTAGCTGAATACCGCTAAGTAAGATTGTCAAAATTGGCAGTGCAAAAATAACAGGCAAATTTTTCATGCTCCCAGCTCGCTTTCTTGTCTTTGCCAAGGCCGCTTTTATGGTTGCAATAGCGCCAAAGACCTCAACTCTTGGCTTTTATTCAGCTTCTGGTCAATAGCATGGTGCTGCTGCCTGCGTGACTATTAAGACGGTATCGGAGATCGTACCAAGCCGCCACTAACCTGCTTAGACTGCTTTATTACGAGGGCGTTTGATTAGGGTTTTTAGAGAGGTCTCGTATCTTTTCTGAATAGCCTGATAGCTACCCAAAATCATAGCCACAGTAATATCCTCTAACGTCTGAAGGTTGATATCGTTATGGATAAGATATTGCCCTGCAGCGGTTGGCATGCCATAGGAGATGTCTACTGTAGCTCTAGCCACTTCCATGTCTATATTGAAGTTGTCACAGAGTATTTCGGCGAGATAGTTTACCGCTGGATCTCGGCCATATTTGTTGGGGTCGCCACTATTGGCCACAGAGGGTTCCAGTGATAGACGTTCAATGATAAGTCCGCGATCACTGATGTAGGAGAGATATACCTTAGTCACCCGGCGGACCATTTGCTCCAGTGTCTCCGAGCTTTCAGCAGCTTCCAACTGGACTCTACGTAGGTGACGATATTCGCGCGTTAATAATGTTTGTAAAAGCAATGTAACGCTGGGGAAGTAGTTGTACACCAACGCCTTACTGATTTCTGCTTCAGTACCTAAGCGATCCATAGTCACAGCAGACACACCTTCCCCTGCCACAAGCTTGGCCGCACAGTCCAGAATCATATCTTTCCTGGCTTTTGGCGATAGCCGGGTTCGGGTTTTCTTGGTCGCGTCGGTTTTACTCATAACTCTAACATTAGATAGCGAGCAACAACCTTATCAGCTGTTGCGGGGCTATGCCAGCCCATCTTATGGTTTATCTATAGTCGTAAGCTAGTGCAATGCTGTCTTCACAGGGGTTACACCGTAAAGAGTGGCCGCTGAACTAAAATTTCTGTAGGCGCAGGTCATGAATTTTGCTTCTGAGTCATTTTTCCCCACAATATCGTTTAACTATTGACCCTATGCTTAGTAGAATTTCATAAATCTATCGTAAAACTATCAAATTCACCGGATCTAATCTCTTTACTCAGGTATGTGCTTAGCTCTTGGCGGACTATTGCTGTAAATATTGCCATTAAAGTGAGCTAATTAAGCCATTAAATGTGGGGGTTTAAGGTTTTTCTACAATTTTTCGCATCGAACTTTAATTCTGTTGGAGTACTATTGACGATTACTGTAATAAGAATTACTATAGGATCACTATAACTTGAAGCGGGTTCGGATACGACAACGATAACAATAGCTCATTGACAATAATGATCGATTCAAAAACGTTCGTTATATCTTAAATATGAACAACTAACAAAACTAAATTGGGGACATAAGATTATGAAATTGCATAAAATAGTGAGTATTAGCGCTCTCTCCGTAGCAGTACTAGCAGCTAATACCGGCCTAGCCCAGGAGGAAACGTATAGCGGGCTGGAAGAAGTATTGGTAACCGCTCAAAAGCGAACAGCGACTTTGCAAGATACTCCAGTAGCTGTATCTGTAGTTTCAGGAGAGCTTCTGAAACAAAGAAGTCTTGATGACATTCAAGAAATGGAGCTTGCAGTGCCGTCTCTTAGTGTTACCCAAAACCAGAGCTCTTCACAGCAAACATTTAGTATTCGCGGACTAGGTACCTCAGGCAATAACGCAGGTTTAGAACCTTCTGTAGGGGTGTTTATCGATGGTGTATACCGCAGTCGGGCAGCCTCAGCTATTGATGATTTTATCGCTGTTGAGCGGGTAGAAGTGCTGCGCGGACCGCAGAGCTCGGTTTACGGTAAAAATACCCCCGCCGGTGTTATCTCCATTATTACCAAAAAACCCCAGCGAGAGTTTGGAGCTGATTTTGAACAATCCTTTGGTAGCTACAATAGTAAAATAACCCGTGGCACCATTACTGGTCCCATTAGTGACACAGTCTCTTACCGCGTCTCCGGCAACCGCAATACCCGCGACGGTTTTATTGATAATATTCAGGAAGGTAGAGATGCTGTAAATAATAGGAATCGCCACGCCCTGCGCGGGCAACTACTTATAGAGCCTAGCGATGAGCTGACCATACGCCTTATTGCCGATACTTCATCCATTGAAGAAGATTGTTGCGGTGCGCCGTTTTACTACAATGATCCTGGCAATGCCGCCGCAACTACGGCCCTTGGTGCAACAATCTTGCCGGATGACATTTACGCGCGCAAGATTAAGTTTGACCGAGCCATGGAAACCGATCAGGAGCAGAGCGGATACTCAGCACAATTAGATTGGGAGCGTGAGTCCTATTCCTTTACCTCTTTGACAGCGTTCCGAGATTTTGAGGAAAGCAATGATATTGACGCCGATTTTATCGACATCGAGCTGAGTGGCGTATTGCAAAACACCTTTGACCGACAGGTGTTCACTCAAGAATTTAGACTACAGTCTACCGGTGAAAATAAAGTCGACTGGCTATTGGGCTACTACTATTACGACGCTGACCAAGACAGCGGCGGGACTAATCGCTTAGGTTCATTCGCCCGCCCGTTCTTTGATTCTCGGGTCTTCGGGTTGGTCTCGCTTGTAGAACAGCTGAAGGGCGCCCCTACTGGCTCCTATATTAGTTCCGGTACTGGTAGAAAAAGCGCATTCAGTCTACTGACAACTAGTCACTCTGTGTTTGGTAAGCTTGACTGGCACATTAATGACAAGTTAACAGCCTCACTCGGGACGCGCTGGACTACAGAAGACAAATCAATTGACGCGCGAATGACTACTGATGCGCCCTATTCTGCTATTGATTTTAGTGATCCCGCTAGCGATCCCGCTGTGGCAACGCTAGCAGCGATAAACCCGCTCTTTCCTACATACGCAGGATTCGTACAGCTATTTAGGCCGGTGTCGGACTTTTCCGAAAAACGCAGCGAACAGGAGCCTACTGGCGAACTCATTATTTCTTATGAGTACAGTGATGATGTGAGTCTATATGCCAGCGGTAAAAGGGGCTATAAAGCAGGAGGATTTAATGTCGGCTCCGGAAGTAATGGCGCAGATTTTGATAAAGAACTTGCTGATGCATGGGAAGTGGGCGCTAAAATTCGTGGATTAGACAATAACTTACAGGTTAACGTCGCCGCCTTCTCGCAGCGCTTACGTGACTTTCAATCCAACGCGTTCAACGGCATCACCTTTGTTTTGGGCAACGCCGGTGAGATTCAGATTGACGGCTTCGAGTTTGACGCGCTTTATGCACCCACATCAAACCTGTTTCTCTCATTTGCAGGCTCGTATCTAGATCACGAATATACGAGTTATGTTGGCGGACCTCAGATCGTTCGACCCGCTGGCTCCACGCCACCACTCCCGCCCGTCCAAGACTTAAGCGGAAAGCCGTTATCCGGTGTACCTGACTGGACATTAAGCTCATCCATCAATTACGTGAAAAGCTTTGGCTCCGTTGAAGGTTTTGCCAATCTTGGAGCTAGATATCGCGGCTCACGCAATGTGACTAGCGAGCAAAACCCAATTGCTGACCAAGGTAGCTATGTCACTGCCAATGCCACAGTGGGGATACGTGATGCTGGCGGCTTCTGGACCGTTAACTTGTGGGGAAAAAACATAACGGATGAAGAATATACCGACGGTCTCTTCAATTCTGTGATACAGGCAGGTAGTTTTAATGCCTACCCTGGTGATCCACGTAGCTACGGTGTGACACTGAGATTACAGTTCTAAATATAAATTAAGTCCCTTGTAGGGAGGTCAAGATTATTCTTGGCCTCCTTTTTTTTGTCCAGTGTCTGCTTTCGATTATGGTTCTGACATTAGATTTATTAACCTATCCCGAGATTTATACATCCAGAAACTGACGCCAAATAATTATTATGCTGTTTTAGCGCGTCTTTTGCTTCACCGTCGAGCAAGCAGATTTCCACACCGCACGCATTCTAAATCCAAGGGATGCCTTTGACTGCAGCCTGCCATAGCACGACATTAGACATATCGATTTTAAACACTGGTATAGAAGCGACTTACTAGGTGCGTTTAAAAATAATAGGTCTTATTATCAAAAATTTGGTTGTACCTTTACTTTTATCACTAATTAGCGCGCAATAATAAAGATGTTCTTAAATAAAAAGTTCCATCATTTAGGCACGGGTTTCGTGGCAACAGGGGCTGCCCTCTTAGTGGTGATACCGGTCGCTGGCTTGGCAGAGGATAATTCCATTGAAGAGGTGCTGATTACGGGTACACACATCGCTAAGGCCTCTGGTATGGCGCCCTTTATTTACTAAGACGCCTTAACTTGTTTTCCTTTGGAGCGAGTTGCCAAATTCAGTGCGAAGCATAGCGTTAAAAGATTGATTCTTAAGACCATTTAAAAAGCCCCTGAGCATAAAGCTCCGGGGCTTTTTTGTTTAGGTAAGTTAAATGGCTTGAGGATTACAGAGTCCATCTGCACACTATAAGCCCACTTCAGAACAGCCGTTGTCACCTAGGTTGTCGTACTCGGATTGTACAAAGTTCTCGTTGGCAAACAAAAGCTTATAAGCTTGGCAATATTCTTCCTGATCGTTGAAGCGAGTCTCGCTAAAAAACCGTTGCTTTAGATCTTGCATCTTCAACTTCATTGGAGACATTCGAATGCCGCGATCTATGGATGTATCAAAGATCATTACTCGATTTTGCTCATCGTTATTGCTCCAAGTGCTCCATTCAACCTGTTTGCCATGATATCCCTTGGCGGGCTCACCGTAATGAGCAAATGACGCCCAGTAGGACATCATGCTCTGTGATAGAGCATTTCTCGCCGCTCGAGCAGACTCCGGATGGATAAGATTACTCATCAATGAAACAAAGTTTCCAAATACATAGGGTATCTCAAAGGCATGAGCTGCACCCATCAGCTCTTGCAGGCTGAGAAAACCAAAGTCACGTAGATCATCCGAATCGAAACGATAGGCAAAAACGTTATCTCCTTGCCCCTGACGCATCACTGTAGCCAGCTGGTCGACCGCTTTAATTTTCCACTGATCACTGGCATAGCTGCTAAATGCCTGATAGCGCCCACTGTTTTTGATTGCGATGGGTATACCCATAAACTTGTCTACTTGATCGGGACTGAAGCTTAAAAACAACTTCATCTCATCGCGGTTGGTACCAAGTATCACCGGTACTGCGTTGTAATTGGCAGGATCGGCAAAGAGTTGTTCTGAAGCAATGGCCTGAGGTAAAACGATACCGTCACCAATTAGGTCCAAATTTCCGAACACCTTGCCACCGGTCTCACTTCGGAAGGCTTTAAATACCTCAGCCGTAGTTTTGCTGCGTAAATAATCAGCAAGATCATGGACAGTCATGCTGCTCTGTAATTTTTTTGCAGCTTCTCTGTTTGTAGCTCTGCCCTCAGCCACCAGTAGTTGATTGATGAATTCCCGCGAGCTGTGTTCGTGGCCCTCATCCTCTATAAAGTTTTCAGCCCTGATGATGGGCTCGATATCCAAGCCGCCACTCTGAACAATGGCACCATGAAATAAGCCCGTAGCTAGGGGGGAGGCCATGAGTGCCATGACATTCCATCCACCGGCAGATTCACCAAAAATAGTGACTCTGCTGGCATCGCCGCCAAATTTGGCAATATTTCGCTGTACCCATTTTAGCCCAGCAATCTGGTCCAATGTGCCAAAGTTACTGGACTTATCCTCGGGCAATTCGGCATTGGTGCGAAGCGCAGGGTGAGACAGCCAGCCAAAAGCTGATAAGCGATAGTTAATACTTACCACTACCACATCAAATTGAGATGCCAGTTGAGAACCATCTAACATTGGATGATTACTTGTGCCTCCGTTATTAGCCCCTCCATGAATCCAAAACATCACCGGTCGATCTTTGGCGTTTTCGGGAGCAAAGACGTTGAGATACAGGCAGTCTTCGCTGCCATTGATAAGGTTCTTTTCCGGTGATGTGTTGTTGGCCTGATGGGCACAATCTGGCCCAGCCTCTAACATCTGCCTTGGATGTTGCCAAGGCGCCGGAGGTCGCGGAGCACGCCAGCGCAAATCGCCAACTGGTGGTTGAGCAAAGGGTATACCTCGCCATACTGACGCCCCAAGGCTATTTTGATAGCCGATAATGTCACCAGTATCTAGATTAATTAGGGTATTATTGGACGCTACTGGGGCTGGTTTACTCTCTGGTGCCAGATAGGCATAGGCCGCTCCTGCGACAACGACCAGAACCAAAATAATACCGCTAATAAACCTTATTAGGTACTTCATCAATTAAATCCCTTATATTTGTTGTTAAATAAACATAATGCTAGT
>Ga0206678_10001743_pt1 | contig 14141 bp, 12 predicted proteins | sample M180m12015metaG_FD_155453 | JGI IMG/M metagenome (GOLD analysis project Ga0206678, IMG submission 155453) | Ammonia-oxidizing marine archaeal communities from Monterey Bay, California, United States - M1 80m 12015 | ecosystem: Environmental > Aquatic > Marine > Intertidal zone | place: USA... | reverse complement strand
TGACATGATTAATCATAATTATTATGATAATGTAATTATTTGCGGAGGAGATCTTGCTTCTCAATTTGTTATTGAAGGATTTACATCTTTTTATGCATTAAGTGATACCCCTTGTAAACCATTTGACAAAGATAGAAAGGGGTTAAATATTGGAGAGGCGGTTTCTACCATTATTATGAGTAATGATAAAAATTTATATAAAGAAACTCCTTTAAAGTTTTTAGGAGGTTGTTCTATAAATGATGCAAATCACATTTCAGCACCTGATAGAGAGGCAGAAGGATTGATAAAATCAATTAATAATACTTTGGAGATTGGCAATGTTATGTCAAATGATATTGATTTTATAAATGCTCATGGTACTGCAACTGTTTATAATGACGGGATGGAGGCGAAAGCATTTTCTAAGCTAAATTTTGATAATATTCCAGTTAATAGCTTGAAAGGATATTTTGGGCATACTTTAGGTGCCGCAGGAGTAATTGAAACTGCTATTAGTTTACAAGCTATGAGGAATAACTTGTTGTTAAAATGCATAGGATTTGAAAATCAAGATTTTGATAGTAAATTAGATATTTTAACAGAAAATAGAGACATACAAGTTAATACGATATTAAAAACATCTTCTGGATTTGGAGGATTTAATGCATCAGTAATTATTCAGAAAATATGACAAAAATTTTGTTTAATAAACTCGGCACTTCAGTGAAGATAACTCAGAGTTCTATAGAAAATGATATTAATTCATTTTTGAAAGAAATGTATTATAATCTAGATTTAAATTACCCTAAGTTCTTTAAGATGGATAATCTCTGTAAGTTAGGTCTCATTGGAACAGAACTGCTTTTCAGAAAGAACAAAGATCTTTTTAGTAGAAAAGACAGAGTTGGTATTATTTTACAAAATAAATCTAGTAGTTTAGATTCTGACATTAAACACCAAGAAGGAATTGAAAGTAATACTGTTAGCCCTGCAGTATTTGTGTATACTTTGCCGAATATTGTAATTGGTGAAATTTCTATAAAACATAAATGGCAAAGTGAAGGAGTTTTTTTTATTGATGAAGAGATAGATTATGAACTGATGTCTCAGTATTCCAATATCTTAATGAGAGAAGGGAGAGCCGATCTGAATCTAATAGGATGGATTGACGTGATAAAAAATCAATATTCTCTTAAACTATGTGTTGTTAACGAGGAGATTAAGGCTGAGGAGTTAAAGAATATCTTAGTTTAATATACAAAATAAATAATCTAAATTATTTGTTTGCTCCTAGTTTCAATAAGATGTTGTGTCCTATTTCATCTTTCCAATTAAAATTGTTTTTAAGGACTATTATCGCATCATTCGTCTTCGTATTGATTCCTATATAGGATGAGAACCCTGCTATAACGCCATATTTGTAATGTATTCTGATTTTATAGTCTTTAAATTCTTTTACTTGCCATGCCATAGTATAGAATAGTTCATCCTCATGTGTATGTGTTTCATGTGATTTTGTTAATATACTATCTAAGTATGTATTAGATATTGACAAATGAGCCTTTGTTATTTTTATTAAATCTTTTGCAGTAGAATAAGCACCACCTGTTCCAATCATCATATCTGACCATTGCCAATTCTTTAAAGGTTTGTTTTGTTTCATTAATGGAGGAAAATCTCCAACATAACCTGTTGCTAAGTATTTATTGTTTTTTGGTAATGATAAGGTGGTACTCTCCATATGCAGAGGCTGAAATAGATATTCCTCTAATAACTCATTCAACGACTTACCGGTTTTAAGAGTAAATAAATACGCAAGTAGTCCTGAACCAATATTTGAATAAGTTGCATCTTCTATATTTTTCTTATTTAGCTCAAGATGAGTCAAGTAATTATACATGTATTCTTGATCAATATGCCCATATATGTTTTTTCCTGTAAAAATATATCTAAACATAGTCTTCTTGGTTTTAAGATCATCAGGTTCTCTTGGTAATCCTGATGAGTGAAGTGTTAATTCTCTAAGTGTAATATCTCTAACATCTTCATCTTTATATTCTATGTTTTTGGGTAAAATTTCACCAATAGTTTCGTCAAAATCAATTATGCCTTTTGCCTCTAATATCAATCCAACCGAATTGACTAACATTTTTGTGTTAGAACCTACTCCAAAGATTGTGTTCTCATTCATTAGATTCTTTTTGCTTTTATCCGCATATCCATATGTATAAATATTTGTTTCATTATTATGCAATACAGCAACCACTAATCCAGTATTATATTTAGATTTAATTAACTTATTTGCTATTTTGTCAATCTCATTTTTTATTGATTCCTTTGAGTCTAATGTTTGAGATTGACTAATAGAGTCAGGTATTATCTGTTCCGACAATTTACAGCTTGTATTAAATGTGATAATGAATATTGATAAAAGATAACCTATTCGTTTCATCTTTTCTTTGCCAAATAAAAAGTAAAATCCTCTTAATGGAATGTAATAGAGCAGAGCAATTGTAAATAATACGGTATTTAAAATGCTAATCCGTGTGAAATCCTTCAAAGGTCTAAAGTGAGAAACTCTCTCCTTATCATCATAATTAACTCTTATTGGGATTTCTTTTATAAGAACATCTTTCCAGGCCATCCGCACCATTACTTCTATCTCGAATTCAAATTTTGCAGTAAAGAATCTCATTCCACTCATCTTATTTAATGGATATAACCGAAATCCTGTTTGAGTATCTGACAGTGAAATACCTGTTTCTGCCCAAAACCAGAAATTTGAAAACTTATTCCCGAAACTACTTTTTTTAGGGACCCCATCTTGCGTCATATCTCTTGCTCCAACAATGATTGAATCTGGATGCTTTGAAATAACTTCTACAAATAAATTAATATCTGCAGGGTAATGCTGACCATCAGAGTCAATAGTAATGCCATATTCAAAATCTTTTTTTATAGCATATTCAAAAGCATCTCTTAATGACTTTCCTTTTCCTTTGTTTTCTTTATGAGTTATAATGTCAATTTTATCTGAAAAATTCTTTAGAATTTGAGAAGTTCTATCATCAGAACCATCATTAACAACAATTATATTTTTGCAAATATTTAGCACTTCTTTCAAAACCTTTTCTAAGGTTTTGTCATTATTAAAAGTGGGTATTATTACGCACCACTTTTTTTCTGAAGAATTATTTGGTTTTATATTTTGCATTTAGTTTAAAATAAGCATCATCATTTTGACTAATAATAGCTCTTATATTGTATTTTTTTTGATCTTCTACTATTGATATTTTTACATTGTAAGTATTATCATCAGACGGAACTATCATTTTTAAAAACTTAATATTCTTTGCTAATACAAGTTGAACTTTTATTCTTAATTTATCAGAAACTAAATACCGTACAATATCACACATCATTACTCCAGGTAACACTGATTTTTCAGGAAAATGTCCTTTAAAAACAGGATGAGAGAAATTAATATCAATTAAATAATTAAGATCATCTTCATTTTCATGTACCTCTAAAATTGAATATACTTTCTCCATTTTAATTGTCAAAAAAGGTAATTCTACTTACATCTCCATTCTGTAAAATTATTTCTAATTGACTTAATGTAACTATCTCTTTATGAAAAGTTAAAATAATCTCTTCTAGTTTCTTTTTCATTGCACCTTTTTTTGGAGTTATAACAACTATATAGCTCTGTTCACCTTCTGAATAACTAACTGCTAACTTGGTATCATTCAAAATATCACCAGTTAATATCGACATTACAAACTGCTTTATATGTTTGTCAAACGTATTATCCGACTTTCCATTTATTAAAAAGGTTTCTTTAAAAGGCATGTGTTGTTCCCAACTAATACCTCCTTCTTTCTCATATTTAAAAATTCCTATAGAAATTAATGGTTCATTCAGCATTGATATTTCTTTCTCTTGTTTATAATTACATTCAATATAATTTAAATTTGTAAATTGCGCTTTCAGAATCTTCTCAATAGGTTGCTCTTGACCTAACATTATGTTGGGGCTTAATATTGCTAATAATATTAAAAGATTACGCATTATTTATAGTTTTAAATTTTAGTCCTTTTTCATGACAATAGATGATTATATTCTCCAGAATCGCTAAAGTTCCTTCAGATCTATCATGAAAAAGAATAATAGATCCCCCTTTATTAATTCCATTTATAACCCTGTTAGATAATTTTTTAGCATCTTTTGTTATGGTGTCTAATGAGCGAATATTCCATCCTACAGAAGTCATTTCTAGTTTCTTTAATGTTTTTTTAATATTCGGGTTTGTAATTCCAAATGGAGGCCTAAAGAATATAATTTTTTTAGAAGTAATTTGTTCAAGTAGCTGATTTGTTTTTTTTATCTCCTCTGTAATTTTATTTTTACTAGAGATAGGGAAAATAGTCTTGTGATAATATGTATGATTTCCTATAGAATGACCTTCATCAGATATTTGTTTTACAAGTTCTGGATTAGCTAACACATTTTCTCCAATCAAAAAAAAAGTACCTTTAACATGATGTCTAGTTAGAATGTCTAGAATTTTTGGGGTCATAATTGGATCAGGGCCATCATCAAACGTTAAACAAATATTTCCTTCTCTAACTGAATTAATTGATTTTACAAATATATTTTGTCTAATATCAAAAATACCAATTATAAGATAAGCAAGAATTACAAATAAAATAACATAGACTAAGGATATCATTTTCTTAAGATTATAATGCCGATATTATTTTTTGAGGCATGATTAATTATAAATACTCTCTTTATTTTTGACGGTAATTTACACCCATCTAATTCAGATATATTGGTATTTAGCAATTCTACAGCTAATTGCAATCCGAATGCAGGATTCGTCATAAATATACCGCTGAACTTTGAATAATTAAGAGTGTTTATTTTCTTTGAATGATTGCAAGTTGAATGACCTGAGATAAGGACATCTTCATTAGAGTTGAAGTTGTCAGTAATGTAATCGTTTGCTTTTTTTTCTTTTGTAATAATACAATTAACAATCTCTACTAATGAACCATTTTGATTAGGAGATACATTAAAGAATGTTGATCCAGTAGTGAATTCTTCTTTAGATTTGATCTTCATAGATAAATTATCTAATAGTGGAATCGCTTCATCAACTCCTCCTACGATTACATTCTTTCCTTCCTTAGTTAATAAGATTGAATCTAATAGGGCTCCTTCAAATGATAAGCTTCCTTGAGAATAAGTAATATTATAACCCTTATTCTGTGTATGTAATGCAATTTCCCCTGAGATAGTATTATGAACTGAGTTAATGAAAGGTGTAGGTGATAATATAGATTGTTCTGGGTCAATTAATGAACATAGAAATAGTTCTGAATTATGAAGACTAGCAAGTCCAGTAGCGACTACAATAGCATCAATCTTATTTCTGGATGAACATTTTATTGTATTTGCCAAACCCATCTTAACAATAACTGACATTCTTCTTAAGTTAACTCCAGTAATAACATCCTTATAATCAGGATGTGTAATCTCTGTTGCAATTTTAGAGTTTATACAGCCATCTATAATACCTTGATTAAATGTATTGCCTTTTGATATAGTCGAGTATTTATGAATAAATGCCATTATTTACCAATAATTATTGTTGCATTGTTTCCTCCAAAACCAAAAGAATTGGTGAGAACGGTATTAATTGTAATGTCTTTTTTGATATTAATTACGGGTTTAACTTTAAGCTCTGGCATTAGGGTATTATGGTTTAGAGTTGGGAAGACGGTATTATTTTTGATTGAAAGAATAGAATATATACACTCAATAACACCAGCAGCAGCTAGAGTGTGTCCAGTATACCCCTTAGTAGAACTAAATAACTGATTCTTTCCAAATAAAGTTTCAATTGCTCGCCCTTCAGAAAGGTCATTGTTTACCGTTGCAGTTCCGTGAGCATTGATGTAATCTATGTATTCAGGTTTTAAACCTGCTTCTTCTAAAGCTAATTGCATTGATTTTTGAGCTCCTTCTCCATTTGGTGAAGATGCTGTCTGGTGATATGCATCATTTGCATTCCCCCAGCCAAGAATTGATGCCACTTTCTTATTCTTTGTAATTGATAAAGATTTATCGTTTTCTAAAACAATATAAGCAGCTCCCTCTCCTAGGTTTAATCCTTGTCTATTATTGTCAAATGGTTTGCAAAATCCAGTATCATAAATCCTAAGAGAATTAAACCCATTGACTGTAAATTTAGTTAATGCATCACCACCACCCACTAAAACTCTATCAGCTAGACCATTTTTAATCATTCTTGACCCAAGAATGATTGCATTTGCTGCAGATGAGCAAGCCGTAGAAACTGTAGTTTTAAACTCATCAAGATGAAAATAATCTGCTAAATAATCGGTTATTATACCAGAAGGATTATGTGCTAGAGATTGTATTCTTACGTCTTTTTCTAGAATTTTTTCTGCTAGATCCATTCCGCCAACAGTTGTTGCTCCAATAATGACAGTTTTAATTTTTGGGCTTATGTTATTCTCTCCCCATGCTTGTTTTGCTGCAATTAACGATAATAATAACGATCTTGGGAAAACTTCTTGTTTATCCTTTTCGAAAGCAATTAATGAAAGTTCTTGATTTGTTAGCTTGATTTCTCCAGCTAGAAAATTCTCTTGTAGCTCATTTATTAAATCAATGCTTGATATTCCTGATTTTAAATTCTGTAATGAATTAAGATTCTCTTCTAGATTCATACCTATTGCCGAGACAATACCTAATCCAGTAATAGAAATGCTCATATAGTTATGATTTATTGTTCTCAATATATTCCGCAATAGTATTTACAGATTGAAAAATTTTCGCACCTTCTTCAGGATTAGATATTTTAATATTAAAATTTCTATCAAGCATTACAATAATTTCAAGAGCATCTATAGAGTCTAGTCCTAATCCGTCTCCAAAAAGAGGGGTGTCATCTTTAATGTCTTCTGCCTTAAAACCTTCAAGGTTTAGGTGTTCTATTAATTTTTCTTTTATTTTTATTTTCAATTCACTCATTTTCTTATATGTTTTGATTTTATTGTTTATTTAAAAAAGTTGACAAAGTTAACATTTTAATGATTTGTTTTGACGCGTGATCTTTCGCTTCATTTTCTTAAACATCCAATCAGGGTATTCTGAACTATTCTCTGCATCATAAATACGAATATTCTGTGATTCATCAGTTTTTAACAAGTCTTCTTGTTTGCATTTAAGAATAATTGCTGCTGCTTGTACACCTGAATATGAAGCTCCAGCTACTCCATGCGCCATTACACTTGCTCCACATAAATACAAGTTTTCTATTTCAGTTTTTGCTTTATAGGAAAAAGGGCCAGTTTGCTTAAAACTTTTCTCCGTCCCGTATACACTACCTTCAGTTGAATTAATGTAAAACTCATTAGTTATAGGCGTGCCTAGCTCTTTTTGTACAATTTTATTACTTACCCCAGGCAATACCTTTTCAAGACCGTTGATCATTTTTTGAGTTAAATGCTTTTTAAACTGTGCATATTCCTCTGAACGGTGATCTCCATTTTCTTTTAAATGATTGAATGATTCGCGGTTTATAAAAGTAACAACTTCAAGTGTATGGTGTCTGCCATCAAAACTTGGTGGATCTTTAAGTGTAGTGCAGCTGATAAACATTCCTGGAAATGATTCTCCTGATGAAATGTCAATCTTCATTAAATCGTTAAAAACCTCATCAGAATCTTTATTGTCCATCATCCATATATTACCAGAGTCTAGTCCTGCTTCACGAACATCCATGTCTACCGTTACAAACAGCATAAGTGAAGTGCATGAATATTTTGTTTTAGTAAGTTTCTTCAGCAACTTTGAACTTAGATTACTTTTTCCTATCAAGTCAAGGTAAGTGATATTGGGATCTGTGTTAGAGATGATATTTTTCGCATAAATCTTTTCTCCATCTTCAAGCTCCACACCTATTGCTCTCTTTTTTTGATTTCCTTCTAGTAGAATTTGTTTCACTCCGCTACTTGTCCGCACGTTACTTCCATTTTTCTTAATAGCCTTGGTCATCGCTTTAACAATGGCACCACCACCACCCATTGGATAAAATCCTCCACTGAAATAATGCTGCATAACGGCACAATGGTATGGAAAACTTGCTTTTTCAGGAGGTAATCCATGGTTCATTGCTTGCACATTTAAAACATTTTTTAATAATGGGTCTTTTATGTGCCGATTAATCACTGTTTTTAAACTGAATAAACCGTATCTACCCAGATTTCTTGTACGCCATGGAATGGTGATATTGTCCCAAAAACCATTCATTTTAGGAATCAAATGTAACTCATGACTAACTTGACGTACGGTTTCCAGGTATTTAGTAAGGCCTTTTTTCTCGTGAGGAAAACGTTGTGAAAGCGATTCAATTAATTCATTAAAACCAGCAGGCATGTCAATCCGCTCATCTCCAACCCAACAATGCTCATAAGCAGTAGGATTCATTCTAAAAAAGACTAAGTCATTTGCAATACCTAACCCTTCATACAATTCACTCGTTGATTCTCCTTTTTCTAGTAGCCCCATATAATGTACTCCTGGAGTAAAACGATAGCCATTTAAGTAAAAACTATGACACCAACCTCCAGGAACATCATGTTGCTCAAGAACCATTACCCGCTGACCTGAACGTGAAAGGCAAATAGCTGAGGAAAGCCCGCCCATTCCTGAGCCAATAATAATAGTATCTAATTCCATTTTAGTGTACTGTAGCTTTTTGTCTTGATAATTGTTTGCTCAATTTCTTGAATGGTTAATATTTCTATCCTAAAATCTGAAATAGCATACGTATAGGATAAAGGGTAGTGATTTTCCAGATTTCTATCAAAAAGAATAATTTTCATAAGAGACAAAGTTAAACAAAGTCAGATAAATGTGCCGACTTTTTTCTGACAATTTAAATAGTTTATTTTGTGATAATTAACTCTTTACAAAAGTAATAATTTTTTGTTTTATTTTTTTATTTGCTTAATTTGAAAAAAGTTATTTTATTTCTAGAGATTATCTACCTTAGCAGAGTCTTAAAACAATTCAAAAAACATGAAAACTAATTATGATGTTTGTATTTTAGGAGGAGGGTTAGCGGGATTAACTCTCTCTTTACAATTAAAACAGGCAAATCCTAAAATTTCAATTTTAGTAATTGAAAGGAGAAAGGGGGAGGCTCCTGATTCAGCTCATAAAGTAGGTGAATCTACCGTTGAATTAGGAACCTATTATATGAGAGAAGTTCTTAATCTTAAAGACTATTTAGATGAACATCAACTTCCAAAAGAAGGGTTAAGGTTTTTTCTTACTCCCCAACATAAAGATGATATCTCTAAGAGAGTAGAATTAGGGCCAAAAGCAACAGTCCCTGTCCCTTCGCATCAATTAGATAGGGGGACTCTGGAAAATGAATTAGTTAAAAGAGCTAAAAAATTAGGGATTAAGGTTTTATTTAATGCAAAAGTTAGTAATATTGATATTAATAAAGAAAGGCATACTGTTACTTATGTAACTAGTGGAATAGAAAAAATCATTAATTCAAGATGGGCTGTTGATGCAAGTGGAAGGTCAAGTTTTTTAAAGCGAAAACTTGGATTTAAGAAAGATCTAAATCATGATATTAATACTGCTTGGTTTAGGGTGAAAGGGAAAATTGATGTTGCTGATTGGTCTGAAGATAAACAATGGGTGGAATCTGTAAAGCCAGGACTAAGAAGATTAGGGACAGTGCATTTTATGGATAAAGGATACTGGGTTTGGTTTATTCCTTTGATAACAGGAAATACCAGTATAGGAATTGTTGCCGATCCACGATATCATGCTTTTGAAGAATTTAACAAATTTGAAAAAGCAATGGATTGGCTGAAAATAAACGAGCCTCTTTGTTTTAAACATCTCGATAACAAAAGAAATGATGTTCTTGATTTTAGAGTATTAAAACATTATTCACATCATTCCAAAAAATTATATTCCACAGAAAGGTGGGCTGTGACAGGAGATTCAGGCGTATTCTTAGACCCTTTTTATTCTCCAGGAACTGATTTTATTGCTATTAGTAATACTTTTATAACAGATTTAATTACTAGAGATAAAAACAAAGAAGATATATTTTTAAGAACAAATGTTTTTGAACAAGCACATTTTTCTTTGTTTAACAATTGGTTTCCTATTTATAAAGATAAATATCAACTATGGGGATTAACACAGACTATGGTGTTGAAGATTTATTGGGATTGGCTGGTTTACTGGGCTGTACCTACTCTTTTATTTACTAATAATGGTTTTACGAATATATCAGTATTGAAAGAATTGTTTTCCTCAGAGAAAAAGATTGGGCAAAAATTTGGTCAACTGAATTTAAAGATGCAGCAAATTTTTATTGAATGGTCAGATCATGACACAGCAACTTTTTCCAATAAGTACATTGATCTTTTCGATAGTACTAACATAGTGGCTTTTCACAAAGGAATTGAGGAGAGATATACTGCTGAAGTATTAATTGAGAAAATTCACAGTAATGTTGGCCTTTTAGAAAATATAGCATCAGAAATTTTTCGATTGATGAGCACTAAAATATATAACACTTCTAGTAATTTAAAAGTTAATCCATATCACATGAGTTTACTTGAAAAACCTAAAGATGACGTTGATGGAAATATTTCAGATTCAATTATTAAAGAAGATGTTAAAAAAATGTGGCTATACAAATAAATATTTCAGGAAGGAAAAAAAGGAATAAATCAACTTCTCATTAGAGATTAATATATGAATCATGATATTTTCTTTTAAATATAAGATATATGTTTATTAAATTAATCTGTTATATTTGTAAAGGTTCTGCATTAAGTAATTGGTGACTAATAAGGTGACCTTTAGAATATCAAACGGTAGTAAAAGTTAAGCCTGCTACCCCGACTTTTTTCTCTTCAAAATTCTCATTATTTTTCTGTAAGTTTGCTCATATTAAAAAGCAATGAGTAGTAATATATTTGTAAAATGCGAAGAATGTAGTCAAGCGGGTATTGATCAGTTTGATAATGTTCCTTTTGAAGTTTATATTTGCACATCTTGTGGTAGAGGAATGACAAAAGCAGAAGATGTTAGAAAAATTTCAAAATCCAAAAGAAGAGTTGAAAAAGCAAAAATTGCAACACATAAGAAAAAAAATATTGAAACTGAATCTCAAGGTGAAATGTCTGCATTCCTATTTGGTATTTTTGCATTAGAATTTTGTGCTTATAAATATATCATCTGGGAAAATTGGTACTTTATAATAGGTTGTTTTGTAGGACTTGTTATTTCAGTTAATCATGGATGGATATTAAATACAAGTACATGGAAAATTAGACCGATCTGGTTGCTTTTTATAGGCCTTATTTCATTTCCTTTTATTCTTGTTGTTTATTCAGCATGGAGAGCGGGGCATTTAATTTAATAATAAAGATGAAAAAACTACTGTTCATACTATTACTCACGATACATTTTATTGGTTTTGGGCAACAAGTTAATAATATAGACTTAACTAATATTCCAATTGAAGATATTAATAACACTACATTTGAAAGAGAAATAGGGCCACAGCCTTTATTGTTAAATGAAAAGGCACAATTAAATCCCGAAAGTTTATTGCCTGTTATGAGTTTCCCATACCCAATAATATTTATACACGGTCTAAAAGGTGACTGGTATTCATGGTATGATTTTTATGGAGGCTTTAATAGTCTCCCTAGTAATACTCCTGCAACAGGTCTTAATGATTGGGGCTGGTCATATGGTGGGCTTTTACGGTTCTGCCTAAATAGTACAGGAAATCCAGCAAGTTCTAATGTTCAAGCTGTTTGTAATATAAATACTGATATTACTTATATTCCTTCAACTTTATCTCCAGGAGATTATTACATCATCAATTTTGATTGCGGTTTGGATTTAGATAATACTAATTGTGGTACAACTAATGGATTTGAAAATAATAAACTTAGTAATCAAGCGGCAATAATATTGCAAGGAAGAGCATTAGGAGAAGCTATAGATAATGTTTTACAGGCAACAGGAAAAGAAAAGGTAATATTGATTGGACATAGTATGGGGGGGTTAGCTGCAAGAGAATATGTGCAAAATTCTACTCATTGGCAAGGTAACTCTGATCATAGAGTAGCTAAAATAGTTACAAGTGGTACTCCTCATGCTGGTTGCAATACTACTGGTTTTGGTTTGCCAGTTGGATCTTCAGATGAAAGATCTGAAGCTGTAAGAGACCTAAGGTCTTCGTACCAAGCAACACAATTTGATGGCATAAATTGGTATACTAGCGATGGTGCATATTTATATGGACAAAGCCCAATAATTGAAGATGATTATTGGATTCGTAATTCTACTTTATATACTTACTATAATGTAGATGTTAATTGCGATGATTCTGAAGGAGGCAATGTATTTGGAAGAAACACACAATTATATGCAGGGAATGCAGGCTCACCTTATCAGATACCAACCAATCTAGAGTATATATCTATTATTGGATATGCATTACTCATGCCATGGACCGATGAAGTGGTTTCTACTAGTAGTGCTGATTTATCTAATACATTTCTGTTTCCTAGTGGAGTATTTGATAAATTTGAAGTAAATTCATTTCATTGGAATCTTACAGAAAAAGACTATGTAAATTTTAAGGCTATAGATGAACCTGATAATAGTACTTATGCATATAAATTAGATTTTGGAACAAATTATTTAGGACATCTTACATTCCAAGGACTTAATAACTCAAGTTCCTCTTATGATAGTGATTTTTACAAGTTTACTTTAAGTCAATCAACCCCTATATCAATCATAATAAATAATTTACCGGCTAATACTAATAGTCTAGTAAGTATATATGATGTAACCCAAAACTATATAACGGGAGGAGTTGCTGTCTCAGGAGCAGTGACTATTTCAAATGTCTTTAATGCAGGCACTTATTATCTTAAAATCAGCGGTAATGCATATGGTAATACTATTACAGGTTCTTTTCCTTGGGATCAACCATATAACTATGCTATAAATGCTTTTGGCTGCACAGATCCATTAGCTTGCAATTATAATCCACAAGCAAATGTAGATAATGGTAATTGTGTATATCCGACATCTAGTTTTTATTCTATCACATCTTGTGTTTCTTATACATGGTCAATAAATGGAAGTACCTATACTACAAGTGGTGTTTATACAGATGTAAGTACTAATGCTAATGGTTGTCTTCATACAGAAACATTGACTCTTACAATAAATAATAATACATCTAATAGTTCTTCTATCACATCTTGTGATTCTTATACATGGTCAATAAATGGAAGTACCTATACTACAAGTGGTGTTTATACAGATGTAAGTACTAATGCTAATGGTTGTCTTCATACAGAAACATTGACTCTTACAATAAACAATGCCCCATTGGTACAGATTAATCCAATTGGACAAGATCTTCAATCCTCAGTTTTTGGAGGTGCACCACCATATAATTATTCATGGAATACTGGTAGTATAAATTCATTTCTTACACCTATTACAAATGGTATGTATTCTTTAGTTGTCACGGATCAAAATGGTTGTGTATCAAACACTGTTAGTTACAATGTGACATGGATAACTACTAGTATTAATGAGATAGGTATAGCAGATCTTAGTATTTATCCTAATCCTTCTGAAGATTTGTTTAATATTGAATTTAGTAGTTTGATACGTCAAAACTTAACATTAAGAGTAATTAATTCTATTGGAGAGGTTATATTTATAGATAACTTAGAAAGTTATATTGGAGAATATAAGAAACAAATTAGTTTAAAAGAGTATTCAAAAGGAATATATCTTTTGGAGATACAGACAGATGGTGGAATAGTCAACAAAAAACTAATTCTACAATAAAAATTATTTTTATAAGTTTTTTCTAATCAGAAAATCCAATTAATTTCTTAAGTTTGTTTTAGTAGATTGGTTAGCGGTGCAAAAAGTGGTGCAAATTTTAGTTTAAAAGCTTTCTGTAATCTAGTGAAATAAGTGTTGGTTGTAATCCTGCTACCCCGACTTTTTTTCTTTAGAATTCTAATATATTT
>Ga0206678_10001739_pt1 | contig 14162 bp, 11 predicted proteins | sample M180m12015metaG_FD_155453 | JGI IMG/M metagenome (GOLD analysis project Ga0206678, IMG submission 155453) | Ammonia-oxidizing marine archaeal communities from Monterey Bay, California, United States - M1 80m 12015 | ecosystem: Environmental > Aquatic > Marine > Intertidal zone | place: USA... | reverse complement strand
CATCGTGGTTTTACCATTGCTGGTGGTTCCAGCGGGATTCAGCACAATATTATTGCCCAGGCTGTGCTGGGACTCTGAGCCTGGCACCGGGATCACCTGCCAAGATCCCTAGAACTGACAAAAAAAGGGGCCATTGCTGGCCCCTTAACTTTCAACAAAATGTCCGGACTGAATTACAAGGCCATTTTGTACCTGGCATAGAAGATTCGGCCTATGGGACTCGCGCCACTAAACGCATCATAGCCACCATCGGTGTTCATCTTCGGTGGTTCTTCATTAGTCGCGTTCTTAATACCAAAGGTAAAAGCGCTACCATCCTGCATAAATCCCATTTCCGGCAGACTGTAGGTGTATGCCACATCAAAAGTTGTGAAGCTGTCGATGTCGGGATGCAAGCCAATGAACTGACCACGGGTGGCGCTTTGTGGCAGATCATCATCATAGCCATCGACATGTCGTGCGAGCAGCACAGCCGAATGACGATCCATGTTCCAGAACACACTGAAGTTCGTCCTGAACTCAGGCAACGTATGACCGATCGAATTACCGGCATTTCGACTGCCAACGCCATCAACCTTGTTACCGCTAGGGTCAGTCAGGTCGTATTCCAGGGTGTAACTTGTGGTCCAGTTGAATCTCCAGTCACCCATTCTTTCTGTCGACATCTGATAACCCAGTGTCAGATCAATGCCGGAAGAGTCGAGCTCCTGTGCATTCAAGTACGAGGCTTCAGTTCGGGTAAAGAGACCATCAGATCGACGAATCACCTTGTCAGGCAGGCCTGGACCAATGCTGTGGATCTCGGTGATACCATCCCCATTGGAGTCGATGGCACCACACAAGGGCCCGGCTGCTGCATCAGTATTTCTGCCATTGGGACATCGTGATGCGTTGTCCTGATTGACCAGGTCCTGGTGGCCTTCTCGAGTCAGCAAGTCTTCGTAGCTAACATTAAAGTAGTCGAAGTCAGCTGAAAAACCAGCCAGCGCCCCATCTACAGGTGCCCAGGACACGCCGATATTCCAGACAGTTGCCTCTTCAGGGACTAGTTCGCTGTTACCCTGTGTAATGGTGGGCCTAAAAGCTAGACCACCGGTTCCGGAGAAGGGGTCACTCGTATTAAGAAGAGCAGTGGAGGAACCAAACAGCTGCAGAATCGAGCCTACGCGGAATGAAGTTCCTGCTGATGCCCGCACAGCCAGCGAATCAGTAGGCCGCCATAGTGCGGTAATCTTCGGATCGGCAGTACTCTCACCAATCTCGTCGAAATCCTCGTAACGAGCGGCCAGCTGGATATCCAGGTTATCGGTCACAGGGATGGCTAACTCAACAAAAACTGCATTGGTGGTTAGCTTGCCCTCATAGTCCTGGAAGCCCAGGATAAATTTGAAGTCATTGTCGTTGGATGTTTTGTCTCCATCCAGGAACGCCTCGTCTTCTCTTCTTTGAAAACCCAGTGCTAATTGCAGTGTTCCAGCGCCCATATCCATGAGATCACCAGTGATGACACCGTCATAGACAACTTGTTTGTACTCGTAAACGCTCATGATTTCACCAGCCATCCACTGCAGTAGCTCGTCAGGGTTGACAAGTGAGATGTCATCCTGTGCCGATCCATCCGGCTTGTATCTTGAACTGGCAAATGGGTTGTAATAGTAGCAGGAGCCAGTACCGGCATTTCCAGACCCAGCTGTACCAGTCTGGGCATTACAACCAGGCCCGCCCAGGCCGGCGAAGGCGAGGTTCGTTTTGCTGGTGATGGTATCTGAGCGGGTTCTGCTAGTAGCTCGTGTAACCGACGATGTTACTGAAAAGTCTCCAGACCACGAACCGCCGAAATCGATGTTCGTGCCTAACTGATAGCGATAGCTGTCCCGTTCGGTTCGGGTTTGTGTATCAACAGGACGATCTGCCAACGGCGTATTGATATTCCCACCCATCATTCTTTGTAATGCTAATAGCGGTACTGGCATAACGCCACGCCGATTGGCATCGTTGATTACGCCAGGAGAATTCGCTGGCACGATCGCAAAGGTCACATCCGGAAACAGGCTGTTCTGGCGATAATAGCGATTAAAGGAAAATCCGTACTCACCATAAACACGCATTGAGTCTGACAGTTCATATTCCCCACTGCCAAATAATTTTGCCTGGGTCTGCTCAGCTACCAGCGGGAAAAAGCTGGAAAAGTCATAGTAACAGATGCTCCCTGAGCTATTGGTGCCAAGCGTGCCGGTGCCGGAGCCGTCAATGGCCAGCGCACAATCGAGATCAGCACCAGCTCCATAGGAGCTTGAACCGGCCGGATTCAGCGGATTAGGGTTGGATACCGGAGCGCCCAGAGGAACAAAGCGTCCGGGTTGACCAAAGGTTGAAATACCGGAATTACCGAAATCATCGAGGCGATCAATATACTGAAGTGGTTTGCGGTCCAGGTAGCTGGCTGAAACCATCATATGGCCTCGATCCCCGGCCATTCCCATGATCGCGGAAACGAGCATGTCATCCTGATTCCCGGTTTCATCATCTGTGGCCCAATCAAGCTGTATTTCCGCACCCTCAAACTTATTTCGCGTAATAAAGTTGACCACACCGGCGATTGCATCTGAGCCGTACAGGGCAGATGCGCCGTCTTTGACCACTTCAACTCGCTCCAGGGCGATACCCGGAATCAGGTTGCTCAGATCGACATAACCGTTACCCGAGTTATCGGTATTGGCCGGTGCACTGCGCCTGCCGTTGATCAGTACCAGGGTTGATCCCATACCCAGATTGCGCAGGTTGATATTGCTATTACCTGTGCCACTGTCGCCGCCACTGTAGACGTTGCTGCTGGAAATATTACCGGACTGGTAGGTCATCGTATTGACGACATCTTTTAATTCCACCGCATTGATTGCATCCAGCTCTTCCCGGTTAATAACCGATAAAGGTGATGGTGAATCGGCGGTAGAACGTTTGATATAAGATCCTGTGACTGTGACTTCTTCAATCTCTTCAGCAATCGAGCTGAGAGCAAAAAGACTTAAGATCAACAGGGTAAAGGCGCGCCAATAGCGCATAGTTGTTTTCATGTTTACTCCCCCATAAGATTAATTTTGTTACAACCCTATTCGAGCAGGGCATCGCTGTAGAATACCTTTTTCTCCAGCTTTGTGCACACTGTAAACCGCATTCTTTAGGATCCCATCCAATTTAGGTTTTCGAAGGGTCATGTTTGCTCAAATATTCATTCGGCGTCAGGTCCTCCTGTGAGTCGCGGGGTCTTTCTTCGTTGTATTCACGAACCCGGTTATCCGTGAGTTCTCCAACCTCATTCAATGCTTTGAGAACATACAGGTTCAAAATCTCGTCCCGATATGTCTGGTCGAACCGTTCGACATATGAGTTTTGAGTCGGATTGCCTGGTTGGATAAACACCAGATCAATGTCATGTTCTTCCGCCCAATCCGCTATTGCAGTCGATATAAATTCAGGCCCATAGTACGTTATCCATTCGAATCTTAGCTGGATATCCCCGCCACGCTGCTCCGGATGCTGACCTCGTGTGTTCGGCGAACATAGTTCACCAGGTCGCGTCGAATCGCTGGCCTTACAGGTTTTTTTCGGCCACATCCTTCAAAATCTTATGATCGAGGATCAGATCCGCATACATGTGTTTAAACCGACGGTTCGCTTCTTCCAGGGCCCTAAACTTCCTTACATCAGATGCTTTCATGCCACCTTATTTGCTCTTCCAGTTGTAGTAGGTTGCATCCGAGGTGTCGTTCTCCCGACAGACCTCCTTCACGAGTCGACCTGCTTCAACTTCCTTCAATACCTTGATGATCTGAGTCTAGTGAATCGGCTTTTCTTCATTCCGTTCTCCTCGTTTGCAATTTACGCGTAAGAACTCTAATTCTGAAAGGGACTACTTTAGAGGAGGGTTACAACATCACTCGTCTTTTTCTGAGATGAAAAAGATTCAAGGTCCACCGTTTTCACGGGCTAATTGAGGCGTCTTACCCTGGTGGAAGCACCGCCTTTATTGCGAAGTGAATAGCCTCCCATACGGAATTTCGAGATGGTGATCGGGTCTCCGGGTTCAGCTTTAAACCACTTTGGGGATGATTGGACCCAGACCTGGCCATTGTCCAGCTCAAATACATATTCGCCCCTGGTACGCCGGGTCATCTTTACCAGCTGAGCCGTGATACTCTCGGTACGCTTCTTGGTTCGTTCGGACTTCAGTTGTTCCTTGCCAAACTCTTGATAGTCTTCGATTTCTTCTCGTTGGATAGGTTCTTTAGATGTCCTGGCTGCCTCATTTCCTGAGCCGGGTAGCGGCTTTTTCTGTTCAACGCTTTCTTCCCGGACATTTTCAGGTAAGAACAACGCGTCATAACAATCAAGTCGTAACCCTGCATTGGTTAACAATATGCAGCGGCTGACATCCGGCGCGGAAAATGCAGTCAGCGCAATTGTTACAGCGAGGATTGCTAGTAGGCTTTTAATTCCCAACATTTATATCCTTACAGCTCTTTTAGTGAAATGCTCTTTTTACAACCGAAACAGTATCTTGAGTGGTGACATGATCTTTTTCTGATTTCGTAGTAACGTGTAGGCTTCTTTAATAATCTACTGTTGAAAATGATGTATAACTCTCGAATTTTGTTTTTAGTTTTCTGTTTAGTCGGCTGCGCCTCGAGTACTGATAAGACAGGTAGCACTAGCCAAGCAGATGTTTCGAAACAGGAAACTAAGCAGGCGCTAAAGTTACATAATGAGAATGTGAAGTCAAAAAAAGATGAGGTGGTTTGCAGCTATGTAAGAGAAACAGGTACCCACTTTAAAAAGCGGATCTGCAAAACCGTCGCACAAATAGAAGCAGAACGTGAACAAGCGATCAGGGAACATAGCGGTGCATTGCAGGGGGGTATGACAAGTACAACGGAATAACGCCGCGGGTGTCTTGGATCTGCTGTTGTCTTGTATCGAGGACCCAGAGGTTATTGAAAGGATATTCAAGCATCTCGGTCTGGCATTACAGGCCAGGAACCGTTCACCACCGAAAGGTCTTAAGGGGGCGCCACCCACTCACGCTAGCTATCTATTCTGACCTCAGCACGCGTTGATGGGGACTGCCTTGAATTACTAACCCCAAAGACTTACTAACCCCAAAGACTTACTAACCCCAAAGACTTACTAACCCCAAAGACTTACTAACCCCAAAGACTTACTAACCCCAAAGACTTACTAACCCCAAAGACTTACTAACCCCTATCTGGTCTAACTAACACGAACTCCGTATGTCGAACCTAACACTTTATGGTTAGCCGCTATGTCGTTTTACGAGCAGTGCAACAATTTGCTCCCACAATAGAAGTGGGACTCAATCGTTGTCATGAAGAAGTTAGTTGTTCGACTAGCGATTGGTTTTGCCGATTTAACACTGATCCCCGTAAAACCCCCGCAAGGAGATTTCTTATGCCTGAAGGATGTGCAGCGTTGGCAGGCATCGCAGATGCCGCTGGCTTTTGGAGGGCATTCAAAACCTGAACGGGCCTGTCTTGCAACGAATACCGTTCACAGATATTAGCCAGGAAATCTGGGCATCACCGATAGTTGAAACCCACGAGGTAAGTTCGTTCAACTTCATGGCAACCTCTGGTGCACTACTGTTACCGTTGAGCTTCACTTTGACTGTCCCTAAGCAATACCAGCATCGCGGCAGCGAGCAGTGATCCTAAGGCCATAACGAATGCGACAAACCGCAGGTCAAAACCTCCATCAAAAAGTAAACCCGCTATGATCGGTCCCATGACCGCGCCTGCCCGGCCAATTCCTATCACAAAACCTGTACCGCTGGCTCGTAGATGCGTCGGGAACGACTGAGCAAACAAAGCGTACAGACCCACTACCGCTGAGTTGGTAAAGAAGCCAGCAATAGCAGCAACAACAGCCAACTGCGTCAGATCAGCTTGTCCCTGGCCAAATACATTGATCATGATGACGGAGCCAGCCAACGCCACGATGATTAATATCCTCACGCGGAAGTAGTGAGTAAGTCCACCGAGCAGAAACGACCCGGCCGCGCCCCCGACGTTTGCCCAAACCAGGACACCCCCGGCGGAGGCGGCAGAAAAATCCATGTCTACGACAATCTTCGGAATCCATTTCAGAATAAAATAGAAAGTCAAAATGTGCGCCGCATAGGCCAGAGTAAGCAGAGTTGTAGTCCTGGCCAACTGAGGAGAAAACAAATCTCGCCAACCTACCTTGCCCAGATTTTCATCTACGTCTGATAGCCTGTCGATAGCTGAGTGTCCCATCCGCTTCAGGATGCTGTTTATTTTCTGCAAAGCATCTGGACCCCGCTTGTGGGTGAGATACGAAATAGATTCAGGCATCAGAAACCAAACCACGGGCAACGAAAAACCGGTCATCAATGCACCCAGCACGAAGACGGAGCGCCAGTCGTAATGTACTAATAACATCGACGCGATCGATCCACCGATGATTATGCCTATTGGGTAGCCCGCAGCCATTATCGTCACATTAAAATTTCGATGACGTGCGTTTGAGTACTCCGCAACCATGGCATTGATAGTTGCCAGCATGCCGCCAATACCCAGTCCTGTAATAAACCTCACAACTAACAGGGAGTTAACACTGTTGGTCATTGATGCTGAAAGCATCCCCAGCGCCATAACCACAAGACAACCCAGAATAATGGGGCGACGCCCCAGCCTGTCGGCTACGGTTCCGAGAATCACAGAACCAATTGACATACCAACAAGCTCCATGGCCAGCACAAGACCCAGACCCGCTCTGGAGATTCCCCACTCAGCGGCAATACCCGGCGCGGAAAAACTGATGGCGAGCACATCGAAACCATCAAGTGCATTCAATGCAACACATAACACAACTGCCGCAACCTGCAGGCGACTCATAGGCAAATCATCAAGAATTCGTTGTTCTTTCTCCCCCATCACCTTCCCCGGCCTGTGAACTTAAGTTGTGATTAAGAATATACAGGCTAAACAATCATTGGCTCACGAAAAATTTACTGTGGGTGAACTTCGATCAACGCTGAGTTGGGCTAGTTAACTCGCTGGGCGCAAATGATCACCGCCGTTGTAGATAAGTATTTTAGGTCGCATTTTTCCCAGGTTGCCAAAGTATCTTGATCAGGTTTCATTACATCAGAAAGTCAGGGTGGCAGCTTTTAGGCAGAAAATGGTCAATATCTGATTGGCCACGCGCCGGACCATCCGATGCCACTGCCCCTGTAGACTCTAGACTGTAGACAGCACCGGCCGAAAAGAGAGAGTAAAGTCTTTCTTTACGCACTGAAAAACGACGCCGCCCAAAAAACCAAGCGAACGCTAATGCGCTACGTTTAAGTCTTGACCGTCGCCACTCATTCGACAAACGTTGATATTACATCCAGCGGAAGTTTTTCAATAGCAGGGACCGTGACCTCGTCTGCAGGATACCCCGTCACCAATAGAAGATAGGGCCTCTCAATACTCGGCCGCCCACAGAGTTCGCTCAAAAATTTCATTGGACTTGGTGTATGTGTCAACGTCACAAGCCCTGCATTATGCAAGGCACTGATGAGGAATCCGGTCGCAATGCCTACAGATTCGCTCGTGTAATAATTCTTCAATCGAGTGTCATCTTTGCCTTGACTGAACTTCTGCAGAAAAATCACAATTAGCCAGGGTGCAATTTCCAGAAACGGTTTTTCCGAATCTGTACGGAGTGGCGCAAGTGCTTCAAGCCACTCATCAGACGCGCGTCGCTCGTAAAACGCGCGTTCTTCTATTTCTGCGGCTTTTCGAATATCTGATTTGAGCGTCGGGTCACTGATCGCGACAAAGTGCCAAGGCTGCATATTTGCGCCGCTCGGGGCTGAACCGGCTGTGCGAATAGCGTTTTCAATCACCATCCGGTCGACCGGACGATCGCTAAAATCACGAACGGTGCGCCGTCGGCTCATCAACTTGTAATAGGCCAGGGAGTCTGCCTTCATCTGGCCATCGGGTTTCTCTTTAAAGGTTAAGGGTACAAAGTGATCACGCATCGACACAACCGTCTAACAATTGGCCTCATCATTTCAGAAAGCCCTGTGAAGCACCAGACTAACAACATCGTCGCTGACGGTTTATAGCGAAGTTTTCTGGTGTGGAAAAATCAACGATCAGGATTGGCAAGATCGCTGCTCAAAAACCTATCGAAGCACTGAGTGATTTTTCCATCTCCCAGACTGCTAAACCGATAGCCTCGGGAGCGGCAGAGCTGACCGGAAATCAGGTGATTTAGCCTCAACAGGATATAAAAGCGGCAAGAAGTACGAGTCAGGAATTGGTGAGGCGACTGCAAAAACCGCTAAATCTTTATGGAGATCTATATTCAGAAAAGCCCCTAGTACGAGCGGAGGTAGTGAGCCCACGGATCAAGGAAAAGACGAGTGATCGAAAAGAGTTGGGATACCCGGGTTGCTATCAGGATCGACCGGGCAGATAGATAGTCGCAGATGGGGTTGTTTGGAGATGTAGGAAAAGGATTAAGAGTGTGTCGGTTATCTGGGATACTTTGGTAATCTGGGGGAAATGCGGTTTAAGATACTTATCTACCCCACAATTTTTTTCACAATGAGGCTGGACAATTATTTCTATGATTTAATCTGGTTATCAACTTCGAGGTTCAAGAGTGGGAAAATTAATTATTGGTATCATATCCTTACTGATCAGTTTTTCTGTATTTGCGGATCATCATGAAGTTGTGAATGTTCTTCCAAACTCGCAGTTAGATTTTCCACGATCACCACCACCCGGATTTGTCCCACCGCCACTTCATCCCAAAGGTGTAGTCCTGGAGACACGTAAGTTGGGCGATGGGATATACGCTTTGATGGCGAATACTCCCTTCAATGACAATGCTGGCTTCATAGTAGGAAAAGATGCAGTGCTGGTTATTGATTCACATTTCAATGGCAGTATGGGTCTACAGATCATAAACGCCGTGAAGCGCGTGACCGATCTACCCATTAAATATTTGTTAAACACGAATGCTTTTGGTGATCATGTTTTTGGGAATTATGTTTTCCCTGAAGATACTCAGATTATCGCCCATCAGAGCACGGTAGATTCACTCGTGCTATCGAGTGTTGAGGGGATATCTCAAACCATGGCTAGAACAGTGGGCGGCGATTTATCAGTTTTTAGAGACGTTAAGCTACGCGTTCCTGATGTTGGTTTTAAACAGAAATGGGAGACTGATCTTGGAGGTAAAGTTGTCGAGATGTATTGGTTCGGAAGTGGAATGTCTCCTCATGACAGTGTTGTATACGTGCCGGACGCAAAGATCGCATGGACCGCAAATCTAATTTTTGGCGACGGGAGTATTCCATGGGTGCGTTCTGGCAAGATAGAGGAATATCGTAGAACTCTTGTTAAGCTTTCTAACATGATTCAGCCTATTACGATCGTCTCAGGTCATGGTGATATAGCCAGTGGAGATATGGTCATGAGATATATTGAATATTTAAGCCAAACAATAAAAATAGCAGAAAGAGCTGTTGTTGACGAAATATCAATGAATGACCTTGTGGCTGGAGCTCTAGTTCCTTCAGTGTATCCAATTCGTCCGGCTCTAGAAAATCTTATGACCGGATTCCATCGTTGGAATCTCAGAGTCGCCTACGAAGAAGCACTAATCGACTAAAAAAATCTAGGTACTGACAAGTTAACTCCCCGAAGTGGGATAATTCGGTGATGAATACCTATAAGCGTCACCGATTTCCGCCAGATATCATCTCCTACGCATTTAGTAGTGGCCTATGATGGTGGCCGGAGGTGGAATCGAACCACCGACACGGGGATTTTCAATCCCCTGCTCTACCGACTGAGCTATCCGGCCATAATTAAGGTTAATGCGAAGAGGTAGGTCTCTCCACTCACGCTGCTTGGTCAAAGTGACTGTAACGTGTTTTCTCCGCATTGGTCGAAATGACTGCTGCTAAGAAGGGCGTGATTAAAGCGAAAGAGGTCATCGGAGTCAAGTAAAATGCGCTTTTCAGAGGGTCAAGTTGCAGATAATTAGCGGGTTCCTCATTCAGGCTTTTGGGACGTACCCTGCTGCCCGATCGACCTCACCGCCGCTCAGGAATATATCTCTTTGTTCGTTGAGGTATTTTCGGGCTTCCTTATCCATCATGTTGAGGTGCTTTTCATTGATCAGCATGGTTTGTAGGTCTGACCATTCCTGCCATGCGTTGGCTGAGACCGTCTCGAAGATCTCTTGACCCCTGGGTCCTGGGAATGGCGGTGCGTCCAGGCCTGGGAGTTCTTCTTTTAGTCTTGTGCAGAGTACTGCGCGCGTCATGTTAATTCTCGATCACTGGGAGGCGAAGTTTATAGGATTATTGTAGCAACGAAAAATAGTCTTCAAATCCTACCGGGCCTAGTTAGTTGGCAGTTCAGCCAATATTTTGGTGACAGGTTTTGTTAGTCCAACTGACTGGGGCGCTGTTACGTTGAACCAGATTTCTGCGCCGGGTTCAGCAATGCGGTGGGTTTTGCGAATAGTGACCCTGATCGGTTCTATATCCAGATGATAGTGGGTAAAAGTGTGCCTGAATTCAGGCAATAGTGTTCGTTCCAGTTCTTCAAGATTTAATGATTCGAGCAGTGAATCAATCGCTTCGACGGATTCACATTCCGGAAAGCTCCACAATCCGCCCCAAAGGCCTTTCGAGGGGCGTTTTTTTAGCAGCACGTTGCCGTTGAGTTCCACGATCAGCATCACCGTACTTTTCAGGGGCATCACTTTCTTTGGTTTCTTACCTGGATACTGATCAATGGTGCCGTTGATCCTGGCGTGACAACTTTTGAAGTAGGGGCATGCTGGGCAATCAGGCGAGGAGCGCGTGCAGACGGTGGCGCCCAGGTCCATGATTGCCTGCGTGTAATCAGCTATGCGATCATGCGGTGTCAGGGCTTCTGCTTTCTTCCACAATAACTTTTGCGTCTCAGTTTCTCCTGGCCACCCGTCGATAGTGAAGTGCCGCGCCAGTACTCTTTTTACATTCCCATCCAAAATTGCCGCGTGTGTGTCGTGACAAATAGCGGCGATGGCGCCGGCGGTGGAGCGGCCGATGCCCGGCAATGTCATCAGCTCATCCACGGTGGTTGGGAACTCGCCGTGGTGCTCCGCCATTACTTTTTTTGCCGAGATGTGCAAGTTGCGCGCGCGCGCATAGTACCCAAGGCCGGTCCAAAGATGCAGAACCTCGTCTTCGGTAGCCGCGGCAAGTTCATCGACCGAAGGATAACGGGCCAGGAATTTTTTGAAATAAGGGATCACCATCGCAACCTGGGTCTGCTGCAACATGATCTCGGAAACCCAGACCCGGTAGGGCGTCTTGTCGGTCTGCCAGGGAAGTGATTTTCGGCCATGTTGATCGAACCAGTCGAGCAATTGTTTGGCGAAGCTGGTCACTTCTTCTTAAACAGGTTTTTGAATAGATCTGTGGCGATGTCTTTATACTCGTCCGGTAGGTTGTCGTTGATCAGCTCTTCTATTTTTTTACTGCCACGGCGCTGCAGGTGTTGCTTAACGATATCAGAGACAAGTTGGCTGATGGCGTCATCTTTTCCAAGGCAAAGGTCTACCGGTGAATCCGAAAATTTGCCAGAACAGAGCAGTGGCCAGCGGATACCGGATAGCTGGTCGCTGACTTTAAATTTCCCTGCCTCAGTTTTCATTAGCATAGTGGTGACATCGTAGTTCAATGTTTCCGCCTGTAGGCTGATTCCACCGAGCGCAGTGATGGAAATGTTTTCCAAAGAGGCGTTGAAAACCTGGCCCGTTTCAATACCATCCGTGAAGACGTGGTCCCCAGTCATGCTGTCAAAAGGCATGATGTCAGGCCACTCGCTGATGGAAGATGTTTTTCCCGTGATTGAATCAATCGTTGCTGCGACGGATTTGAGAGGACGTACGTCAAGTGTTCCGTCTTTGATGACGAAGGTTGATTTACCGACCATCGTTCTCTCCAGCTGGCTCAACATGCTACCATCAAATTTGACGTCAGCATTGGCGGTCAGTGTTCCCGTGATGCCCTCGACCTCAACGAGACTTGGGACGTCTAGTCGATCCAGGGTGAGCTTGAGTCTCGTCGATATTTCCCCGGTCAATTGTGTGTTGGCGCTAAGAACGATCCTCCCCTTGTAGCCGGATGAATTTGCGATGAGATCAAGCACCTTACGGTCATTTCGCAGCTCCACTTTTGCATTACGCAGTTCCCCACCATCAACAATCACTGAGTCTATTCGGATGATGGTTTTAAGGTGTGTGTGCCGCAGCAATCCCACGGGGATCAGCTCGCTGTCTATCGGCACATCTGATTTAGTGGTGGCGTTGCTTGCGCCTTTAGTCTCAGCGCCGGGTAAAGCTGACAGATAATCGGTGGTATCCAGCTTGTCTATTCGAAGGTCAGCTGTGATTGCGTTAATGGACGATAATTCAAGCGTCGCCGTTCCCTTGAACGTTGACTCGTCGAATTCACCTTCGAGTGAGCGCATGTGAATGAGGGTTGGGTCTATCGCAACATCTGCGGTGAACTGCAGGAATTTGACGGAAAGTTCCATGTCGAAATCTCTGGATAGTTGCGCTGGGTCCGCAGTTTGCAGCTTGACTACACCGTCGTATCTCGGTGTAGCACCGCCCAGGTTGATCACACCCGAAGAAGCGATATTGGCCGAACTCACGCGGATATCGTTTCGCGTTAATACAATAGATTCTTGTGAAGGTCGCCATTGCCCTTCACTGGCCAGGTTTATTTCGGGATAGGGTTCGTCGTCAACGACCAGTTTTATGGTTGTAATAAGGTCATCAAAGCCGAACTGATCGTTGGACGCGTGATACTGCAACTGCCCTGTGGACTCAATCGATGCCTTCAGGTTTTCGAGGTTATCCTGAATTTTCATGATCACGGAAATATCAAATGGCCGGTCCGAAGTGAGTGCGCTGGTGGTGAGCTTTGTCAGCACCACATGGTAGTCCAGGTCGGCTTGTTCATCGATATAGCTGACTTCCAGATTTTCTACCCAGAACCGTTGCAACGTGGATGTCTGGGCGATTTCAGTTGGACCGAAATCGCCAGGCGACGGCGGTATATCTGTGGTGGCCAGCTTCCAGTTAGCTTTACCGCTCCCATCGACCAGCAGTGAAATCCTGCCGCCTGTGATGACTATCTCATTGACGTCGATGATCCGTTGCTGCGTGATGAGCGGTATCAGGTTGATATCAACAGATACCTGGTCCAGATTGATGAAGGGCGCTTCACCGGGGGTGCCGAGCTGTATCTGTTCAGCATTGATTGCGATTGGCGGCCAGTATCGCCATGACAGTTCGCCTTTAACGGTGACTTCGTAGCCTGTGGCGGATTCAATGCCTTGTGATATCTGGTTCTTGAAGCGGCCCGGGTTTTCCAGGAGGAAGAAGGTCGCTGCTGCGACAAGTCCCAGTAACAATGAAACGAACGCAAGAAACCTGATCACGGTGCTAGCTTTTGGTGCGGGAGAGGTTTTGGCGGGTATAGTCGCAAAGAACGCTTATAATTGCTCGGGTCACTTCCTTGTTCTCAGACATCAGGTCATACAGGGTTTCTCCATCGAGCCTGAGCAGAGTGCAGTCCTCAAGCGCCTGTACGGACGCGGCTCTTGGTTCCGGGTCAAGGGCGGCCAGTTCCCCGAATACGGCACGTGTGCCGTGTTCGGCCAGGTCTTTATCGCCCTCAAAGATTCGAACGCGGCCATCGACCACTATATACATGCTGGTGCCTAGATCGCCCTGGGTCATGATGATTTCACCGGCATCGTATTCCACGGATTCTACATTTGTCGCAAGATCGACCAGCTGTCCTTCGGGAACGGAATAGAAGATAGGGACGGATTTTAAAATGAGCACTTTCTCTATAGTGAGAAGCATAAATAATACTTGATGAGGTTTGACTGCATACAGTGGGGATTATGCCCGAAGTTGGGTTCAGGTTCTAAGTGAAATTGTCCGGTGGCTTTGGGAATCGCGCGTCGGAAGGCTATCAGCGTGAGGGCGCCGCGAACGCTAATTCTATGTCGGAAGAAGTTCACGCTGCAGCCCTGCAAGGACTG
>Ga0206678_10001728_pt1 | contig 14207 bp, 9 predicted proteins | sample M180m12015metaG_FD_155453 | JGI IMG/M metagenome (GOLD analysis project Ga0206678, IMG submission 155453) | Ammonia-oxidizing marine archaeal communities from Monterey Bay, California, United States - M1 80m 12015 | ecosystem: Environmental > Aquatic > Marine > Intertidal zone | place: USA... | reverse complement strand
CCTATATCTACTTCCAGCGGGACACTTAGTTTAGCTGCTTTAGACATGGATTTTTTAACGATCTCTACAACTAACTTTGTTTCTTTAGGAGAGGATTCAATTATTAATTCATCGTGTACTTGCAAGGTCATTTTTGCATCTAAATTAGCTTCCTTTAAGGCTGAGTGCGTATTAATCATAGCTATTTTCATAATGTCAGCTGCGGTGCCTTGAACAGGAGCATTGATAGCTGCTCTCTCCGCCGCTTGCCTTCTTATTCCATTACCTGCATTTATATCTCTTAGATAAAGCCTTCTTCCAAATAAAGTTTCTACGTAACCAAGATCCCTAGCTGATTGCTTAATAGACTCCATGTAATCTTTAACGCCAGGATACTTTGCGAAATACATTGCCATATATTCTGCTGCCAGATTCCTATTTATATTTAATTGTTTACCTAAACCGAAGGCAGAGATTCCATAGATTAGGCCAAAGTTTATGGCTTTGGCATTTCTTCTTAAATCCTGAGTAATAGCGTCTTGATTAATAGAAAATACTTCACTTGCCGTTAAGCTATGAATATCTTCGTTGTTGTTGAAAGCAGCAACAAGACCTTTATCTTCAGAAAGGTGGGCCATAATTCTTAATTCTATTTGTGAATAGTCCGCTGAGATTAATTCTTTGTTTTTTGCAGCCTCGAAGGCCTGTCTTATCCTTCTGCCATCTTCTGTCCTAATAGGTATATTCTGTAGGTTAGGATCAGAGGAGGAAAGTCTTCCTGTTGTGGTAACAGCTTGATGGAAAGAAGTATGTACTCTGCCAGTATTATTAGAGATTTGATCTGGTAGTTTATCTGTATAAGTAGATTTTAATTTGTTAAGCGTTCTGTGCTCTAAAAGAACTTTCGGAAGATCATAATCATCTGCTAATTGCTGGAGAACATTTTCGTCAGTGGAGGGCTGTCCTCCTGGAGTTTTTTTAATTACAGGGTATTCAAATTTTTCAAAGAAAATTTCTCTTAATTGTTTTGTTGACCCTAGATTAAATTCTTCTCCAGCTATTTCATAAGCTTCCTTTTCTAATTTAATAAGTCTTTCTCCCAAGTCTTTAGATTGTGCTTTTAGAACTTTCGAATTAATCAATGTGCCTGTTTGTTCCATGTCAGAAAGAACGTTAATTAAAGGAATTTCAATATCTTCAGCTAATTTTTTTAATGAAACTTGTTTTTTTAGTAACGGATTTAGCTTTTCATATAGCCGGAGAGTTATATCTGCATCTTCAGCGGCATAATCTCCAGCCTGCTTTAAAGGCACTTGATCAAAAGTAATTTGTTTGACTCCTTTTCCTGCAACTTCTTCAAAAGTAGTGGTTTTATAGTTTAGATAAAATTTAGCCAAAGCATCGAGATTATGTCTTGTTGCCGAAGCATCTAAAACATAACTCATCAACATCGTGTCTTGTTTTATAGAGCCAAGATTTATCCCGTTTTGCGAAAAAATATTCCGGTCAAATTTTAAATTTTGTCCAATGATCTTATTTTCACTTTTTTCAAGCAAAGGTTTAAGCCTGCCTAGTACAATTTTTTCTGGTAGTTGTTCTACCCCTTCTTGTTTCTCATGACCAAAGGGAATATAAGCTGCTTCGCCAGGTTTCGTTGATATAGATATACCTACTAATTTTGCATCCATATAGTCGAGGCCAGTTGTTTCTGTGTCTATAGCAACTGTTTTGGCTTTCTCAGCTTTTTTTATCCATTTATCTAGGTCTTTTTCATTAAGTATTAATTTATAATCAGCCTTAACCTTTGATTTTTTTATCTCTGGTTCACCTTCCATTTTGTTGAGCCAACTTTTAAATTCCAGTTTCTCATAAATTTCATTTAATCCTATCTCATCGGTTGGCTGTACTTTTAAGTCTTCAATAGTTACATTTAAATCAACGTCTTTTTTTATCGTCACAAGTTCTTTTGAAAGAGCAAGTTGGTTTAAACCTGACCTTAGATTTTCTCCAACTTTCCCTGATATATTTTTTGAATTCTTAACAATGCCATCAAGATTTTTATATTCAGTAAGCCATTTGACAGCTGTCTTCGGCCCTACTTTTTCTATCCCGGGGACGTTATCGGAAGTATCTCCGATTAAGGCAAGATAATCTATTATAAGCTCAGGAGGAATGCCAAATTTTTTTTGCACTCCTTTCCCGTCTAACAATTCACCTGTCATCGTGTTAACAACTTTAACGTTTTTACAAACTAGTTGAGTCATGTCTTTATCGCCGGTAGAAATTACAGTATCTAATTCTTTTTGCCTGGCCTGGTCTGCTAATGTTCCAATTACATCATCGGCCTCTACACCAGTTATGGCTATAAGCTTAATACCCATTAGTTCTATAATTTTATGAATAGGTTCTATTTGTTCTACAAGGTCCGTTGGCATTGGAGGCCTGTTGGCCTTATATTCTTTATACATTTTATGACGAAAGGTTTCCCCCTTCGTGTCGAAAATAACTGCTACAGGGCTATTTGGATGATCAATTAAGATTCTCTTAATCATGCTAATTACACCTTTTATTGCCCCAGTTGGCTGGTTGTTGCTTGTTAATAGCGGCGGCAAGGCATGATAAGCCCGGTAAAGATAAGAAGAACCATCAACAAGAATAATTGGATCTTTTTCTTCTAGATTTTCTGTTATAGCCATCAATCTAATTTTGTTCCCTAGTTTGTCTGTAAAATTTTAACTTACTATTCAATTAAATTTAAAAAAAGAATATTAATTTGAACTTTTTTGAAAACTGGGTGTCGTAGATATGTGAGTTAGAACATTTTCTAATGAACAAAATAAAGCAAGGAAAGCTCTAAGTTTATCCCCAATAGACTTGGAGCTTTTTTACAACAAAAGAAGTCTCCCCAAAGACTTGTGAAGTTCATTTAATCCGTTTAGGTCTTTTGACGAGAAGGCTGTAATTTCAAAATCAACGGAGATTTCTTTCATAAGTTTCTTTGACTTTTCAAGTTCAATACGGGACTGGTTCTTTGATAACTTGTCTGCTTTGTTAAGAATTACTAAGAGAGGAGTTTTTGTTTTTTTACTCCAATTGATCAGAATTTTATCGGAATCTTTGAAGGGATGCCTTATATCCATAATGACAACTAAACCCTTTAAAGACTTCCGAGAGTTTAAATATTCATCAATAATCAAACCCCATTCAGCCCTTGTGGATTTAGATACTTTTGCGTAGCCGTAGCCAGGAAGATCAATAAGGCGCTTATTTTCGTTATTCTTTAGGCAAAAAAGGTTGATTGATTGTGTTCTTCCTGGCGTTTTACTGGTTTTAGCAAGTTTTTTATTGTTGGTTAATGCATTAATTACACTAGACTTTCCAGAGTTTGATCTGCCACAAAATGCTATTTCATCGCCTAAGTCGCTTGGCAGGCCCTTATGCGAAGGAAAGCTTCCAATAAACATTGCATTAGTAAACGTATCTTTAGTTGTCATGTCTCTCTTAAATTGCAGAATGCTTTCTTAGGTTAGTATATAATCTTTGCGCATCACATCAATTTTACAAATTTTTCACTAATGAGATTAAGATTATTAATTATTTTAGCGGCTTCACTTGTTACTATTGGGGCTGGTAACGCAGATTCAGGAAAAGACAAAGTAGCTGCCTGTGCTGCTTGTCATGGCCAAGATGGTAATAGCATGGTAGGACTTTGGCCATCATTGGCAGGACAGAATGTTAACTATTTGGTCAGGCAATTGCAGCATATAAAAAGCGGCAAAAGACCTATAACTGAAATGATAGGATCATTGGACAATTTTGCTCAAGAAGATTTAGAGGATATAGCAGCTTTTTATGCTTCGCAAAATAATGCTATTGGTCAAGCTGCATCAGATAAAGTTGAATTGGGAAGAAAGCTTTATTATTCAGGAAGTTTAGAGAAGGGGGTGCCTGCCTGTACTGCATGTCATTCGCCTAAGGGCAAGGGCAATAGCCCAGCCGGCTATCCCCTTTTAAGCGGACAGCAATCAGACTATATTGCGAAGGCACTTAAGAATTATAGAACTGGCGAAAGAAACAATGATGAATCATCACAAATGATGATGGCTATTGCCTATAAGCTAGACGACGTTGAAATAGACGCTCTTTCAAGTTTTATAAATGGTCTTCATTAATTTATTATTATGAATTTAAAAATTCTTAAATTTCTATCCCCTTTTATACTCCTTGGGTTTTTTTCTTGCTCAGAAAATGAAGCCGGTACACTGGAAGAAGAGCTAGAAGAAAAATATAAAGAAGGAGTTCATTACGAATTACTGAATAAACCTTCATCTGTCCGCGATAGTAGCAAAATAGAGGTAGTAGAAGTTTTTTGGTTTGGGTGTAATCATTGTTACGCATTAGAGTCTTATTTAACTAAGTGGAAACAAGATTTACCTAAGGATATAGATTTTTGGAAATCGCATGCTACTTGGAATGAGATCCTCAAGATCCATGCAAGAATGTTTTATACAGCAAGAGCTTTGGGAATTGACAAGCAATTAGTTCCTGCAGCCTTTAAGACTATTCAAACTGAAGGGAGAAGTTTAACAGGGAACACAGAGTTGGAATATTATTTTAAAGGCTTTGGGATAGAAAGAGAAAAATATAAATCTGTAGCATCTTCATTTGGAGTGCAAAGTGCTGTCAAACAAGCAGACCAAAGAATGAAACAATGGAACATCACTGGAGTTCCTACCCTTATTGTTAATGGAAAGTATAGAGTATCGGCCTCAAGAGATTTAGGTACCCATGAGATATTGGATGCAGTTAATTTTTTAATAGAAAAAGAAAGAAAGTATTTAACTAACTAAAAGCCACCCTTGAAGTTTCCTGTTTGCCCAATTTTTATACCCGCTAATAAGTTAGATTGGATACCAAAAATTTTAACATCCAATGCTGATTGTATAATCTTTGATCTTGAAGATTCCATAGTATCTGAAGACAAGGAAGCTTCAAGAAATTCACTTTACAATTACCTAAAAGAGAATAAATTAGATATTTCTATTTTAGTCCGAATTAATAGTTTGGATTCAGAAGAAGGTCAAGCTGATTTATCTTTGTTTTCAAAAAACCAAGATATATTTGATGCCTTGGTTTTGCCTAAGATTGAGGACCCCGTTGCATTGGTAGATTTACCCAAGTTAAATGTTGTTTTGTTGATAGAAACACCGCTGGCAATAAAAAATCTATCGTTATTAGCAGAGAGTGATCGGGTTGTTGGGATAGCTCTTGGAGGAGCAGATCTGAGTGCAAGTCTTGGTTCAGATATGTCTTGGGATTCTTTGTTGTTTCATCGCTCAAAAGTTATTCTTGAGGGAGCAATAAATAATTTATTTACGATTGATAGCCCTTTTATGGATATTGCTTCTCCGGAAAGACTAAAACAAGAATCACATCTTTCGAGTAAAATTGGCTTTAATGGCAAGGCAGTAATTCATCCTACACAAATAGATCATGTGCTTGATGCTTTTCTTCCTTCAGCTGAAGAAATAGAAGAGGCAAAAGATATTTTGATTGCATTTTCTGGTTCTTCCGAAGGTGCTTTAACGGTTAATGGCAAGATGGTTGACCTGCCGGTAGTTAAGTCTATGGAAAAAAGATTGCTCTTAGCAGGTATGGATCCTGATGACTTCAAGTAGTCGAATAATTAAGCTGAGTAAATACTCTAAATAGATATCATCAAGAAGATGAGATAGATTATTAAGAAAGTACTACTAAATATATCTAAATTTGTTATAAATCCTTAATAAAAAAAAATGTGAGGAGTGATATGGGAGATATAGCGGAGAAAAATACGAAAAAAGATTTACTCTGGCATTTACAAGGAAACTGGGCGCCTGTAGATAAAGAAATTTCTGAATTGAATTTAGAAATAAAAGGTGAGATACCAAAGGATCTTAATGGCCTATTTTTAAGGAACGGAATGAACCCGAAATCAGGTCATAGTGATCACTGGTTTTTCGGCAATGGGATGCTTCACGGCTTGTATCTAGAAAATGGCAAGGCTAGTTATAAGAATAGGTATGTGGTTACGCCCTATTTAGAAAAAGATTTAGATGTAATTAGCTCTTTTGGTGATTTGACTGCTTCGCCTGCTAATACGCACATAGTTGAACACGCAGGGAAAGTGCTAGCTTTAGAAGAGGCTCATCTCCCTTGGGAGGTAGATAAAGATTTAAACACCATAGGTGCATATGACTTTGCAGGAAAGCTCAAGGGTGCAATGACAGCCCATCCAAAGATTTGTCCAGAAACAGGTGAAATGTTTTTTTTCTCTTACTCTATGATGGGGGAGCCTTTTTTAAATTATTACAGGGTTGATGATACTGGCCAGTTGATTCAATCTGAACCTATAGAAATTCCTAGACCCGTTATGATGCACGATTGGAGCATAACAAGGAATCACGTTATTTTTATGGATTTACCTATAGTTTCTGATATGGACCTTGCCGTAACTACAGGCTCTCCTTTTGGTTTTAAACCAGAGTGTGGTGCAAGACTTGGTGTTATGCCAAGGGATGGTGGCAATAAGGACATAAAGTGGTTTGAAATAGATCCTTGTTATGTCTTTCATTCTTTTAATTCTTTTGAAGAAGATGAAAAAATTATTTTATATGTATCTAGGCAAAAAGAAGCAATGGTAGGAGGTTTTCAAGATATTTATGGAGGTGAATCTACTGTTGCTAGGCTTTGGAGGTGGACTATTGATCTTAAAACAGGGCATGTTAAGGAAGAGCAAATGGATGATGGAGCTTGTGATTTTCCAAGAATAGATGATAGAAGGGTGGGTCTCAAATCAAGCTTTGGCTACTCATTACAAATAGAAACAGATGTAGAGTCTCTTACTTTTGGGAATCATTTCTACAAGTACCAGTTAGAAACTGGATTAAGAATAGACCACGACCTGGGGAATAATATAGCCGGTGGAGAACCAGTTTTTGCTCCCTGCAGCGACGTTTCAGAAGAAGACGAAGGATGGGTGATGTCTTTTGTTCATGAAAGAGATACAAGAAAGTCAAAACTCGTGATTATAGATTCCAGGGATTTTGAGTCCCAGCCTGTGGCTGAAGTTTATCTTCCGCAAAGAATTCCTTACGGAGCTCATGGTAGTTGGATGCCTAATAAATAATTTAAGGAGATTTTATGGAAGCTCATTATGCAACAGTTTTTGAAAAGAATGCGGATGCTATCCCAAACGAGATAGCTATAGTTTGTGGAGAAAATATAAGAACCTGGAAAGAGTACGATGACAGAGCTGCTAGGCTTGCTACACTTTTAACTTCTTATGGCTTAGGGAATGATTCTAAAGTTGGTCTTTATTTACACAACTCTAATGAGTTTTTAGAAGCTCAATATAGCGTTTTTAAGGTAGCAGGAGTACCCATTAATGTGAATTATCGCTACAAGGAAGAAGAGCTGATTTACCTTCTAGATAATTCGGATTCTGAAGCAGTTTTTTTCCAAGGTTGTTATGGACAACAAATAGAATCCATAAAAGATAAGTTAGATAAAGTTAAGGTTTTTATACAAGTAGATGACGGAACCCCACAATTAGAATGTGCTGAAAATTATGAGCAAATAATATCTTCTAATGAGCCAATGGAGAGATTTGAAAGGTCTGAGGACAATCTCTACATGCTCTATACAGGTGGAACTACCGGTATGCCTAAAGGAGTGATGTATACCCACGGAGGTCATCTAGGCGCAATGCTTAATACGGCTGGAGCCTGGGGCATGATACCCATTCAAGAAAAGATAGAAATTGAAAATGTTTCTAAAGAAGTCTTAAGAATATCAGAAGAAGAAAGCCTCACCGTTAGCATCCCTGCCTGTCCTTTAATGCATGGAACGGGTATGTGGTTGGGAGCTTTAATACCTCACTTAGTAGGTGGACGTGTAGTTACTATGCCTCAATTGGGGTTTGACCCTGACTTCTTATTTAAAGAAGTTGAAAGAACTAAAACAAATAATATAGTGATAGTAGGAGACGCTTTTGCTAAACCTATGATGGATGCTTTGGACAAAGCAAAGGCTGAGAATAGCCCTTATAATTTAGAGAGCGTGAATACCATCATATCTAGTGGAGTTATGTGGAGTGCAGAAGTTAAGGAGGGCCTCTTAAAACACCACGAAATGGTACTGATAGATGCCATGGGGTCTACAGAAGGCGGTATGGGTGGTTCCATCTCTTCTAGAGACGAGTCACCTAGAACTGCTAAATTTACTTTAAACCCTGGGGTGATAGTTATAACCGATGAAGGAGAACATGTAGAGCCAGGCTCTGGAAAAATGGGAAAAATTGGCACAAGCGGCCTTGTTCCTCAAGGTTATTTCAAAGATGAAAAAAAATCGGCGGAAACCTTTAAAGAGTTTGAAGGAGTCAGGTACAGCTTTCCGGGAGACTATGCTCTTGTAGAAGCAGATGGAACGATTACTCTTTTGGGGCGGGGCAGTAACTGCATTAACACTGCTGGTGAGAAAGTTTATCCAGAAGAAGTAGAAGAAGCCGTTAAAAGACATCCTGAAATTTATGATTGCTTGGTTGTGGGGCTTAAAGACGACAGATTTGGTCAAAGAGTTGTGGCCTTGGCATCTTATCAAGACGATAAAGAAATATCAGAACAGGATTTGATAGGATTTACCAGAGAGCATTTAGCCGGATATAAACTGCCTAAACAAGTCTTGTTTGTAGATGAGGTTATGAGGGCTCCTAATGGTAAAGCTAATTACAAATGGGCTAAACAAAGAGCAGAAGAAGAACTTGGATAATAAGGAGACATTAAATGGATGTAACTGAAGCAGTTCTATCTAGACAATCTATAAGAGCTTATTTGGATAAGTCCGTTTCTGATGAAATTATTAAAGAACTTCTAGAGAAGTCATCCCGGGCTGCATCTGGAGGTAACTTACAGCCTTGGAAGGTTTATGTAATTAATAATAAAACTATGGATTCTTTTTTAGAGTTTCAAAAAAATTGGAGCGAACCCGAAACCCCTGCTTATCCAATTTATCCGGAGAACTTAACCGAGCCATACAGAACTTCGCGATACGAAGTTGGCGAACAAATGTATTCTTTATTGAACATAGAAAGAGAGGATAAAGAGAGCAGGGTTAAACAAATGCTTAAAAATTATGAATTCTTTGGAGCCCCTTCTGCTTTCTTCTGCTTTGTAGATAGACAAATGGGATTACCGCAGTGGTCTGATCTAGGAATGTTCTTGCAGACCTTTATGTTGCTAGCTAGAGAGGCTGGCTTAGATACTTGCGCTCAAGAAGCTTGGTCTTTGAAACAAGAGAGTATCACCTCTTTTGTGGAGGCGCCTGAAGAAATGATGCTTTTCTGTGGCATGTCAATAGGCTATCAAGACGAAGATGCCGTTATAAACAAACTTAGGACGAATAGACGTCCTATTGATGACTGGGCTACATTTTTAAGAAAGTAATGCTCTTTTAAGCTGAGTGGCGCAAGACTTTACCGTTTGACGCCCCAGTAAGCTTTCCATCAAGGAAATTAATACTGCCATTAACAACCGTTGCTTTGTATCCCTTGGACCCTTGAACATATCTGGGGGCTCCTCCAGGAAAGTCATGAGTAATCTCGGGCTGTAATTCATTCACCGCATTTTCATCAAAGATATTTATATCAGCTTTTTTACCAACCTCTAGGGTTCCCCTGTCGGTAATTCCAATTAATCTTGCAGGGGCAGAAGTAATTCTTCTTATTCCTTCTTCTATAGAATAAAGCTTTGTTTCTCTGACCCAATGAGAAAGAACAAAAGTAGCCCACCCAGCGTCACAAATTTGTGAAACATGAGCACCTGCATCTCCCAAGCCTGGAAATATATGATCACTCTTAAACATTATTTCAGCAGCCTTAAGATTTTGATTAAACATTCTATAATTAAATAAAGTTTTTCCACTTGATTTATCTGATAAATTTAAGAAAAGTTCAGCTGGGTGTATGCCGAGGTCTTTAGACATATCCTCAACGCAATTTTCTTTTCCTGCAGCATAATTTGGTATTTCATCATCACCTAACCAGAAAACCAGGTTATATGGCAATGAATCTTTTCCTTCTTTGGCCTCGTCTATTAATTGAGTTCTGGTCTCAGTATTTCTTATCGCCGATAATCTTTGAGACAGATCCATGCTTCTTAATCTTTCCCAAGTTTGCCCTGGAAAAGGCAAAGAAGATTGCAAACCAAACATAAAACCTGAAGAGCGTGGTTGTGAAACTGCCGTTATGTCCCTTCCATTGCCTGTAAGGTCTTCAAGTAATCTACATACTCTTTCTCCTGATTCAAGGTCGGGACCAGTCCCCATGCTAAATAATATTCTTTGTTTTGAGGTTTCAGCCAAGTCTTTAAGAAGTTTTATTGAAAATTCTCCGTCTCCACCAAAATCCAATACGTTTTGCATCAACCCTTTCTTTTTACCCACTACTTTAGCTATTTCAATCAACTCCTTTGCTTCGGCATAAGTACCAGGAATTGATCTTCCGTCAGGCCCAACGTGAGGTGGATACCTATTTGTAGAAAAACCTACGGCCCCTCCATCCATCGATTCACCAACAATTTTAGCCATTTGTGCTATTTCTTCATCAGTTGCAATGCCTTCTACGGACCTTTCACCCATGACGTAATACCTAACAGCAGTATGCCCCACCATGCCTGCAATATTTATGCCTATGTCAAACTTTTCTATGGAGTCTAAGTAACCTGTATAGTCTTCCCAGTCCCACGGAAGTCCTCCTAAAATAGCTTCTTTTGGAATGTCTTCTACTGTTTGCATCATGTGAGCGATTAACTCTCTGTCTTCAGGCTTGCAAGGCGCAAAAGTAACTCCACAGTTACCCATTAGAGCGGTGGTTACTCCGTGTTGACTTACTGGTCGCAATTCATGATCCCATCCTATTTGGGCATCTAAATGAGTATGAGTATCTACAAATCCCGGCGATACAGTCCTTCCCTCTGCATCTATAACTTCTTTTGAATTAGCATCTAGCGAGCCTATTTCTTCGATTAATCCATTTTTAACTGCAAGGTCTCCTTCAAAAGCTTTCTTCCCCGTTCCATCAACTATTTTTCCATTTTTAACTATTAAATCGTATTCCATAATTTCCCCATTCTTAATTATTAAATCATGTTCTATAAAAACCCTCTTTGTAACAGTAGTATATTGTTAAGATATTAATAGAAAAGTACTATTAGGAATATAATTTTATTCCTTTCAACAAATTATTAATAATCTAAAAAATAATATTTATGTAATTCTTCTGAGTTTTCTAGTTTCTTGTGGAAGTAATTCAGAGAATGGAGAGCCGCCTTTATTTTCTTTAGAAATCACATCTCCAGAAACCTCATATGATTACTCAGAGGCAGAAATATTCATCTCATCTAATAGATCTATATCAAAAATAGAATTCATTTCGGAAGAACTCGAGCTGCTATCAGTTTCTGGAAATACTTTGGTGGTGCTGACACCAGTATCTCCCACAGAAAGACAAATAGAATTTTTAATTAAAGTTACGGATCTTGAGGGCAATGTGGTTTCAAAAGTTGACTCCCTTTCAATAGTGTCTTACGAACATAATCTTCCTTACTTTACTACTTTGAGCCAGAATCATACTGAGAACTATATTTCAGAAGATTATTCAGTGTTTAACTTTTCTTTTGAAGCCATTCATACTAATGAAAGTTACACCCAAACTTTGTGCTATCCGACGGTAAATGATTGTTCAGAGCAAGATGGTACTTTCACGCATGATATGCACAATTCAAATTACGGAGATTTCAATGGAGATGGTTACGAAGATTTAGTAGTTAGTTGGGCAGTTTTTCCTCATACCTTAGAAAGAGAAACAACAAAAAGTACTATAGAGATCTACTTGAATGATCAAAAAGGTAGATTAATAAAAGATCATGACTTCTTTTTTGACAGACTACCGCCAGAGAGGATGATGAATTACAGGGTATTAGTAGATGATTTTAATCAAGACGGTATTGATGATATTTTTGCAGGTACAAGTGGATTAAGTAAAAGAAACCCTGATGGAACATGGTATTTTAAGGGAGATTCCCATGTTCTTTTAATATCAGATGTTGGGGTAATGGTGGACGCTTCTTCAATTATTGAAGGTAATGATGGGCTATCGGCTCATGATGCTTCTTCTGGAGATGTAAATGGCGATGGATATCCTGATATTCTCTCCGGTAGAAAATTATTTATAAACAACAAAGGTATTAGCTTTACAGATGATACTGAAAAGCTTCCGGAGGTTTGGAAACAAAACTACCAAAAGTATCAGTACCCTATGTCTTCTTTATTGGAAGATTTTAATGGAGATGGTTTGGCAGAGATAGTGATATTTTGGAATGATGATGAAGCAAATATAGACCCTCCTTTACCAGAAATTTTAATGAGCGATATAAATAAATCAGTAGAATACTGGGAAATGCAGACTTTAACAGAGGGTTATTTTGGCAGTGGTAGAACGAAATTTAATTATGCTGCTGCAGAAGATATAGATTCAGATGGAGATAAAGATATTGTTGTTGGAACTACAAGATCAACTCCTTATTATATGGGTAGATTTATTCAAATCTTTATTAATGATGGACTGGGGTATTTTACCGATGAAAGCTTCTCTAAAATGGGAGAGCAACCAAGATCTTTAAACAGTGATGATCCCTCTGTAAATGTAGAATGCGTCACACATGGAGAAGGGGCACTATTTCTTCGTGATTATGAAGGAGATGGAGATTTAGATATCTTTGATCAAACAGCAGCGAATTCTCCATCCTACTGCCCCGGTATGAATATTTATATAAACGACGGAACGGGTACTTTCAAAAAAGATTCTGCAATTCAATTGGCATGGGTAACAGGCAATCAAATTTCGGATTTTGATTATGAGGTAGATGGTTCCCCAATCAACAGGGCTATCCCGTTAGACCTTGATAAAAAAAATAGACTAGATTTTGTAGCTGAAGTTTATGCGCCATCCTATGAAAATATTAGATACCTTTACCAAATAATGTCTAATTCAGATTAAATAAAGTTGGTGGGCTAGACAGGATTTGAACCTGTGACCTTCTGCTCCGGAGGCAGACGTTCTATCCGTGCTGAACTACTAGCCCAATTCATGGATTATATAGAACTTCATAGTTGTATTTTATTAATTGAGAGCTCCTGCTATTATTCCCTACCTCTTTTAGAGACACATGGAGTAATAATGGCCGCTAAGAACAAATGGCAAGCATTGAACTGGAAAGATCCCTTTTTATTAGAACAGCAGTTAACCGAAGATCAACGTTTGGTCCGTGATACAGCGCATCAGTATGCTCAAGGGAAGTTATTACCAAGGGTTAGGGAGGCTTTCAGAAATGAAGAAACTAATCCTGCTATATTTCAAGAGATGGGTTCTCTTGGTTTATTAGGTTCAACCATTGAGGGATACGATTGCCCCGGTGTGGACTACATGAGTTATGGATTGATAGCCAGGGAAATCGAAAGAGTGGATTCAGGATATAGATCGATGATGAGTGTTCAGTCTTCTCTAGTCATGTACCCCATTTATGCCTTTGGCACAGAAGCTCAGCGAAAAAAATACCTTCCCAAGCTTGCGTCCGGAGAGTTGATAGGGTGTTTTGGTCTAACCGAGCCAGACTATGGGTCTGATGCAGGTGGATTAATAACACGAGCAAAATCAGTAGAAGGTGGTTACTCTCTTTCTGGAGCTAAGATGTGGATTTCCAACAGCCCAATAGCAGATGTGTTTGTAGTATGGGCTAAAAATGATGATGGGATTATAAAAGGTTTTATATTAGAAAAAGGCATGGAAGGTTTAAGCGCACCAAAAATTGAAGGAAAACTTGCCTTAAGAGCTTCAATAACTGGACAGATTGTAATGGAGGATGTTTTTGTAACTGAGGAGCAACTTCTTCCAGAAGTTGAAGGTTTAAAAGGCCCTTTTAGCTGTTTAAATAACGCACGTTATGGAATAGCATGGGGAGCTTTGGGAGCAGCAGAGACTTGTTGGCTAACAGCAAGAGATTATGTAATGGATCGTAAGCAATTTGATAAGCCTCTAGGAGCTAATCAACTTATTCAATTAAAGCTTGCTGATATGCAAACTGACATCACACTTGGTTTGCAGGGATGTTTTAGGGCAGGCCAATTAATGGATG
>Ga0206678_10001722_pt1 | contig 14222 bp, 15 predicted proteins | sample M180m12015metaG_FD_155453 | JGI IMG/M metagenome (GOLD analysis project Ga0206678, IMG submission 155453) | Ammonia-oxidizing marine archaeal communities from Monterey Bay, California, United States - M1 80m 12015 | ecosystem: Environmental > Aquatic > Marine > Intertidal zone | place: USA... | reverse complement strand
GCTTAATGTGGTACCACTTGCTAAAAACATAGAGGTCGTTGACCACTCTAAAATCAACGTCCCTAACAAGTTCAGAATGATTCCTGTACGGTTCAGCAAGTGTCAACATTTGATCAATTCCATTCTCATTAATGAGTTCACCAATTCGACTATCAATTGAATCAGAAAGACAAGCTGGGCAACGACAGTCTTGATCAAATTCGAGTGGCATTATTGGTGGAAACGATACACACCAACAGCTGCCTGGTTCAAATCCAGCGCCGCAACCAAATTCTTCATTACAAATCGAACATTTTTTTTGATTCATTAATAATTGGTATTACTTGAATTGAAAGCTAGGTTACACCAGTTTTCGAATAAGATTAACGAAGCTGCATTGTTAGCGGGTAAATTTTCAGTGATACTGGATTTGAAATGATCAAGACTTCCGGTGCCTAATAAGTCTTCAATAGCTTCCGGTATGCCTGGAATTTTCAACCATCCGTCTAGGGTGTGGTCACAAACTTCAGGGTGAAACTGACAGGAGTAGGCGAATTCTCCAAGTTGCATAATATGGTTTTGACAAATACTCGACGTTGCTAGAATTACCGCCTCTTTAGGAGCCTCAACTACTTCCACTAAATGTACATTGACCCATTTGTCTGACTTTTTATAATTCTTTAAGAGTGGGTGATTTAACCCTTCTTCGGTAGGTTCAATTGCAAACAGGCCGACCTCGTAATTATCAGTTTTTTCGGCTCTGCCACCTAGTGCCTCTGCAGCCAATTGATGACCAAGGCAGATGCCCAGAAAAGGCATATCAAGATCCTTCACTGCATGACGAATTGCCTGTTTCTCTTCAATCAGCCATGGATATTTGTCTTCCTCCCAAACATTCATGGAGCCACCCATCACCCAGAGACCATCGAACCCAGACAAATCAGGAATCTCATCTCCTGCATGGAGATCTATTTCAATAAAATTAATACCTTGTTTAACGGTATAGTCGCGAAATATGCCGGGATTTTGGCACGACATATGCTTAAAAACAAGGATATTTTTTTTCATACTGTGTATTCAATCAGGACAATATTAAGGGATACATTGTAATTTGTTATAGACTAAATAAGAGTTTTAAATTTGGATAATGATTGAGAAGAATTCAATTCAAATATCGCAAATCATAAAAAGTGCTATTATAGATTTTTTATTAATGTAGTTTTTATAGCAGTGCTTGCATTAATTAATGCAAGATTTAGTTATGCAAATTGAAGATTTACAACTAGGAAACCAGTATTCAAATGAGGAGGTTCGTTCGACCTTCCGTTGCTCTTTGCAGTCTGGAATGAATAAATCCAATACCACAAACACGCTTGTCTTAATTATCAACCATATTAAATCCATTTACCATGATAGATGGCTTGATAACAAAGTCCATCATATTGGCAAGGGTCAGGTGGGTGATCAGACAATGACACGTGAAAACAAAACCCTATCAGAATCAAATACAAATGGTGTGAGGCTTCATCTTTTTGAAGTGTTTAGGACGGGGATCTATATCTATCGTGGCCAGGTTCATCTATACGAAAAGCCCTACCAAAAAGAGCAACTCGATAAAAATGGAAATTCTAGAAATGTTTGGGTTTTCCCGTTGGAGTTTGACGATCATTCCAAACCGATTGTGAATTCTGAAATTGAAGAGCTTTTCCAAGCTAAGTTTAATAAAGCTCAAAAACTTAGTAATGAAGAGTTGGAAAACAAAGCAAACAACTTGCCAGATATACTTGGATTCAGAGAAGTTACTACTGTACGTAATCAGAGAAACCCTTACGTCGTTGCCTACACTTTGAGAAGAGCTAATGGTGTCTGTGAATTATGTGAAAAATCAGCACCCTTTAATAGGGACAATGGTGAGCCATATCTTGAAGTACACCATGTTAAGCATTTAGAAGATGGTGGACATGATTTGACAGAAAATGCAGTTGCCTTATGTCCAAACTGTCACCGCATGATGCACTCACTGAATAGAAAAAGTGACATTGATATATTGATACTTGCCAACAAAAAAAAGAAAATTTAATATATGGCAATTAAGAATGTAGAAGCCGTAATACCGCCCAATACACCTCATTTTGTAGGGGATGGCTTTCGAGTTCATGGATTCATTCCTGGTAAGCATCCGTTAAGCATGAAGCGTATGAGCCCGTTCTTGTTGCTGGACTATAATGCCAAGATCAACTTTCCACCTTCAGACACACCTAGAGGTGTTGGCGTTCACCCACACAGAGGCTTTGAGACAGTTACCATTGCCTACAAAGGCAAAGTTGCTCACCATGATAGTAGTGGAGGTGGCGGTGTTATAAGTGAAGGTGATGTTCAGTGGATGACTGCAGCCTCAGGTATTTTACACAAAGAGTTCCATGAAGAAGGTTACAGCAAGAAAGGTGGCGACTTTCAGATGGTGCAACTTTGGGTCAATCTTCCAGCAAAAGACAAAATGTCAGAACCCAAATATCAAGCCATAAAAAATGAAGAGATGACAAGGCTAGAGCTGGAAAATAATGCCGGAACCATAGAAATTATTGCCGGCAGTTATGGCAATGAAAAAGGAACAGCTACCACCTTTACACCAATTAATCTTTTTAATGCTCATCTCAAAAAAGGTGCAGATATTTGGTTTAACTTTGCTGAAAGTGACAATACTGCATTGTTGGTTATAGAAGGCAATGTTACTGTGAATAATACTGATAAAGTCCCCACGGACCATTTTGTGTTGTTCGCAAACGAGGGAGAAGATTTTACTGTTCGAGCCGATGAAGATGCTCTAGTCCTTGTCCTTAGCGGGCAACCGATTGATGAGCCTATTGCATCATATGGACCATTTGTGATGAATACTGATGAAGAAATTATGCAGGCTGTTAAGGATTTTCAAAGTGGAAAGTTTGGATACTTAGACTGAAAATAAATAGCTGGTCGGGACGGCAAGATTTGAACTTGCGACCACTTGACCCCCAGTCAAGTACGCTACCAGACTGCGCCACGCCCCGAAATGACAATTATTTTTCTCTATTCAAAAACTTTCCATAAGCAAAACCAACAACAAAAGCTATTAAGCCAAAAGGTATTGTTCTCGACAACCACATAAATAAATGAGCTGAGTCTGGAGTTATTAGGAATTGAGGCATCGTAACTGAAGTTGATATAAAGAGACTCCAGGCAAAAAAGAGCTGCGCATAGTCTAAGGCTATGTTCTCAGAGTCTGTTTTTGGCTTTATAAGTCTAAAAAAAAGATAACCAAAACCAACTGAAACAACTACTGCAAAAACTTCAATTAATCCCATTCTAAAAACTCCAATTTTGTTAAAACTTAAAAAATATTACATTTTACCTACCGATAAAAGTCCATTAAACAATTTAATTCAAACCACATATGGGGCACTCAGGGTCTTTGGCAATTTTAACTTTTCTAAAACTAAGGTCTAGACCATCAATCAACAATAATTCCCCACAAAGCTGCTCACCTATTCCTAGTAATACTTTGATCGCTTGCAGTGCCTGCATTGTTCCAACGAGTCCGACAACCGGTGCTAAAACACCACTTTCAACACAACTTTCACGACTGCCGCCCTCTTCAGAATATAGACACTGATAGCAAGGCTGATCGACTTCATATCCTTTAAAAACTGATAATTGACCCTCGAAACGAATCACTGCTGCAGAGATTAGCGGCTTGTGACATTCCACACATGCTTTATTGATTTCAAATCGACTTTCAAAATTATCAGTACCATCCAAGACAATGTCCACATTTTTAATTAAAGAGGCAAGGTTGTCACTATGCATTATCTCGTTAGCAACCGTAACTGTGATGTTGGGATTCAACTCAAGCAATTTAGTCTTGGCAGAGTTGACTTTGTCATCACCTATATCTGAAGTATTGTGAATAATTTGGCGCTGCAGATTCGATAACTCTACCTGATCAAAATCAGCAATAACTATATGACCGACACCGGCCGCGGCCAAATAAAGTGCAGTCGGAGAACCCAACCCTCCCATTCCAATTATGAGTATTGTAGAATCGTTAATTTTCTGCTGTCCTTCAATATCAATCTGGGGCAACATAATTTGCTTAGAGTATCTCAGTAATTCGTGATCGTTCATCTGGATCTTCTATTTGAAGTACTTATCAATCTTAGGCAAAATGACTAACTGACAGTAGGATTGATTAGGGTTGTTATTATAGTAGTTTTGATGGTAACTCTCAGCCGCATAAAAAACATCCAGTGGACTAATCTCAGTTACCGCATCTGGTATCGAGTTTATAACTGATATTGCCTGGTCTCTTTGATTTAAATTAGTATAGAATACTGCTGAACGATACTGGGTACCTCTGTCAGCACCCTGTTGGTTAAGGCTGGTTGGATCGTGAGTCTCAACAAAAATCTCAAGTAAATTAGTAAAAGAAATTTGTAGCTCATCAAATTCAATTTTTAAAACTTCTGCGTGACCACTTTGTCCACTACATACCTCTTCATAGGTTGGATTTTGTGTCGAACCATTGCAATAACCATTGGCCAACTCTTTGACACCATCAATGCGTTGGAATATAGCCTCTACGCACCAAAAACATCCACCGGCAAAGTAAGCTGTTTGCATGATATGATTATTAATTAAAAAAAGAACATAGTATATCTGATGATAGCAAAGGAAGTCATTAATGCTCTAAAAACCTTAGCTACTGAAGACCGTCGTAAAACTAACGAATGGTTCTTTAAAACAGGAAAAGGTGAATACGGCTATGGCGACATCTTTCTTGGCGTAACTGCACCAGACCTTCGCGGGATTGCAAAAAAATTCAGTCAAGAGATTTCCTTACAAGAACTCACAGAATTGATCCGAAGCCCTATTCATGAGGTAAGACTTTGTGCGCTCATCATATTAGTCAATAAGTATAAAAAAGAAGATAGCGACAAAATTTATCGATACTACTTGAAACATTTAAACTCAGTCAATAATTGGGATTTAGTAGATACCAGTGCACCTCATATTGTTGGTGACTACCTCAACAAAAATCCAGAAAAATCAAAGATCTTATTAGAATTCTCACGTTCTGAAAATCTCTGGATTAGACGCATCAGTATCGTTTCAACACTTGCTTTTATTAAAAATAATGAGTTCAATAAAACCCTTGAAATAGCAAAGTTACTCCTTAATGATGACCACGATCTCATTCACAAAGCTGTAGGATGGATGCTGCGTGAAATTTATAAGAGAGATGAGGTCCTCATAAAACGGTTTTTGAGGCAAAACTACGCACAAATTCCAAGAACTACTTTAAGATATGCTATTGAACGCATGGATAAAGAAGAAAGGCTTTTGTACCTCAAAGGAAATTTTGATGTATCACAAAGATAAAACCAAGAGTGTTGTAACTTCTATGAAAAATACACACCCTTATGAAAGTGTTGCTTATAGTGTTGCTAGAATGGAGGATATATGACACAGAACACCCAAAATGGCCACGGCAATGGCCTAGTACTTATACTTTTAGCACTCTCTATCCTTGCTTTAGTCTGGCTATTTACTCCCTTTATAGCTTATCTCTTCTTATCACTTTTAATCTGTATTTCAACCTACAGCAGTTTCATTAAGATTTCTGATAAATACTCAAAAAACCTAGCTGCAATAATAATGACAATTCTGGTGACAGTTCTGTTGATACTTCCACTTGGTTATATTTTGTTTTTCAGTGGTATCGAGATTACCAATCTTATAAATAAGCTTCAAAGTGACTATCAGGTCAGTGAAATTAGAAGAATTAAAGATCAAATCATTTTAGGTTTGCCTATATCTGACTCTATCCGTGAGTTTCTAGATAGTTCTCTTCGTAACAATTTTGAGAGTATTGCTTTTGCCATTAAAGACTTCTCTATAGTGATTCTTAAAAGTATTACCACCCTTTCAAGTCAATTTATCTTTTTTGTTATTATTACAATCTTTTCTCTTTATTACTTTTATATTGATGGCCCTTCTTTTATTGATAAGGTAAGAAAGGTCTCACCACTTGATAATAAAATTAATGACTTGCTTTTTAATCAATTCTCAGCACTCTCTCTTACTCTGGTTGGGAGTGTCTTCTTAGTTGCATTAACCCAAGGTATTGCTTTTGCAATTGGAGTCATGATTGTTGGATTACCGGCCTTATTTTTTGGAGTCGCGATGGCTCTTGCAAGCTTTATCCCGATACTTGGGGGAGTGCTAGTTTGGTTTCCATTATCGATCTATCTATTTGCTATTGGTGAGCCTACCAATGCAATTATTATTATAATTTTTGGTGCAGTTATATCGGGTACATTGATTGATAATTTCCTAAGGCCAATTATCATTATGAGACTCTCAAGCTCCATGAATCATCAGAGCGCATTAAATAACACTCTTATTACTGTTCTTTCTACTCTAGCAGGAATTATTAAGTTTGGTATATTGGGTCTTTTTATTGGTCCAATCATTGCTGCGATGTCGATTACTATTTTCGACATTTATCAAATTCAATTTGGTAAATCAAAGTAAATCTTTGATAAAATTCTCAACTCAACTTTAAAACCCTAATCTCATGCTTAAAGATTTGATTGAGTACATTAAAGAAGGTCAAAGTGATAGCGAAATAGATAATTATCTAGATTCCAAATATATTCACCTGACCGACGCTCATTATGACCAGATAGCTGGGGCTATATCTCAAGGCGAGTTAAGTCCAAAAAAAGCCTCGGATTGTCCCGCGGAAAGATTCTTTCTGCACTTTAGTGAGACCATACTATTCGTAAACAGATCAACCCAAGAGCAACATTCAATCTATGATGTCGAACTAGTTAAGGACTGCGATGATTTAATCGAAACAGTGAATGAAGATGGCTTAAAAAACCTTGCATTTGTGTCGTTCACTATAAACGATGATTATCAACCAACGCTCATAAAACGTACAGCTACTTCTGAGACCATTGATGAACAGGAAAAACAACAAACAATTCAGTCAGTGATTCCTGTATTGAAAGGTTTTATGTGCGCTATTAGTGACTGACAGCCAACTCTTTATAACAGCTAATCCTTTGGTCAAGGCTAATTACTGCCTTTTTGAGTTGCTAATTTTAGCTTTGGGCCAGCCTTAAAGGTGACCACCTTTCTGGCACTTATGAGTACTTCTTCGCCAGTTTTTGGGTTCCTGCCTGGTCGCTGAGATTTTTTTCGAACCACAAAGTTACCGAAGCTGGATAATTTAACATCCTCTCCCTTGCTCAATGTCTCGATTATTTGTTCAAAAAACTGATTTGTTAGGACCAAGGCTTGTGTTTGAGTCAGGTCAGTTTTTTTTACCAGTGCGTTAGCTATATCTTGTTTAGTAAGTGACATGTTGGTTACCTTAATTTTGCTGAAAACTTAGATTCTAAGTGAGTGATTATATCTTCGACTCGCTCATTCAATTGATCGTCTGTTAGAGTTGCCTCAATTGACTGGTAAGTCAAATTCAGAGCAACACTCTTTTTACCCTTTTCAATGTGTTCACCCTCGTATACATCGAACAAGTTAACTTCAATCAGATGTTCTTGATTTAATGACTTGATTGCATGTATAAGCTGATCTGCATTGACATCCTTTGTAACCACTAATGCGATGTCCCTTTGTGACGCCTGAAAGGACGAGAAGGATTCATAGCTCGAAACTTTTCGCTGTTCTATGTCACTCTGATTAAGCTCGAACAAAAACAGTTTCGGTAGTGATAACTTTTTTTGTAAATGAGGGGAAAGAGCGCCTATCCATCCAATGAGCTGGCCATTTCTAGAGATTTGCGCTGATTGACCGGCCTGCAATGCGGGATGCTCTGCAACTTCGAACAGATAATCATTAGCACTGAGACCTAATAGAGACTCAACATCTGATTTAGCATCAAAAAAATCAACCTCTCTTTCAGGGCTCCCCCATTGAGATTCAAATCGCTGACCACAAATAATGCCGGCAATTTTTTGTCTCTGATCATCAACCGATATTCCACTAAAACAGAGTCCCATTTCAAAGAACCTAGCATTGTGGTGACCTCTTCTTTGATTCATTTCTACAGTTTGCAGGAGTCCTGGCCATAAACTTGATCTCATAATGGACATGTCATCAGAGATTGGATTCTTGAGTGTAATTTTCTTTGAACTAGGGTCTATTAAGTCGTGGTATTCGTTAGAAATAAAGCTATAGGTAATAACCTCTTGATAACCTCTATTTACTAGTGCCTGTGAAATATCATAGGAGCCAACTTTTGATTGAGATTTCTGAGATATATTAGCGTCCACGGATATCCTTTGTACGGGAACTTTATCATAACCATAGAGTCTTGCCAATTCCTCTATTAGGTCCGCAGGAATGCGAATATCAAAGCGAAAACTAGGAGGAATAATAGCCCAAGAGTTGTTATTCTTTTTGGTAATATTAAATCCAAGAAACTTAAATTTAGATTCTATCCAAGAAGGATCCAAATCAAATCCCAAGACACTAGATATTTTTTCTCTAGTAATAAGGATTGTCTCTAATTTTGGTAGTGTTGATGAATCAATACACTCGTTGATGGCTGAAGCCTTGCCGCCACAAATATCAAGAACTAATTCTGTCGCCCTCTCCATTGCCTGGTGAGTTATATTAAAATCAACACCGCGCTCAAATCGTATCGAAGATTCCGTATGGAGCCCAAAAGATCTCGCCACACCCGATACAGCAATTGAATCAAAAAAAGCACTCTCAAGCAGGACTTCTGTTGAATCAGGCTGTGTGGCTGTTTTCATTCCACCCATGACACCTGCAACCGCTATGGCTGATTTCTGGTCCGCAATCACTAGAGTGTTTTCATTCAGTGATACGGTTTGTTCATTCAACAACTCGAGTTTTTCACCACTCTTTGCCATCCTGACGTCAATGTTGCCATTAATTTTATTGAGATCAAAGGCGTGCATTGGTTGACCCAACTCCAACAAAACATAATTAGTAATGTCCACCACAGGAGAATGCAATTGCTGCGACGCTCTTTGCAATCTCTGTGCCATCCATTTCGGAGTAACAGCGTTATTATCAATCCCTTCAATAACCCTTGTTAAATATTTAGGACATGCATTTGGATTAGATACTTTTGCTTTGAAAGACTTACTTCCTTGTTGCTTGGCCTCATAATTTTTTAAGAATAGTGATAAATCGTAATTTGCACAAACTTCTCGAGCGATACCAAGGACACTAAAACAGTCGCCTCTGTTCGGGGTGAGGTCAAGCTCAATAATATGATCATCCAGGTCAAGACAAGTCCTGGCGTTTTCACCCAAAATTGCCGATGAATCTAACTCCATAATGCTGTCATGGCAATCTGAAAGACCCATTTCAGCTTCAGAACATATCATCCCCCTTGATTCAACGCCACGCAACTTAGCTTTCTTTATCTTAAGATTGTTGGGTAGAACTGAGCCAACTGTAGCTACCACAACTTTAAGACCTTTGCGAACATTGGGTGCACCGCAAATAATTTGTAAGTTGCCGTCAACACCAATATCAACTTCACAAAGACTTAACTTGTCTGCATTGGGATGTTTAACGCAACTCACCACAAGACCTACCACAAGACCTTCAAACGGTGGTGCTACTGGGGCAACTCTTTCAACCTCGAGACCCGCCATAGTTAACTTTTCGGACAGCTCTATGTCGCTGACTTTTGGGTCAACCCATTCTCTGAGCCATCTAGTAGAAATATTCATTTATGATTCCTGCACACTAAAACTGATTTAGAAAACGAATATCATTTTCAAAAAATAATCTCAAGTCGTTAACGCCATGGCGCAGCATAGCCAACCGCTCCACTCCCATACCAAAAGCCAGGCCTGAAAACTCTTCTGGGTCTATCTCTACCGCCTTGAGTACATTGGGATGCACTACACCACAACCCAAAACTTCCAGCCATCCTGTTTTCTTACAAACACGACAACCCTCTCCGCCACAAATAACACACTCGATATCAGCTTCAGCAGAAGGCTCTGTGAATGGAAAGTAGGATGGACGAAAGCGAACCTGGAGGTCATCTTTTTCAAAATATGCCCTCAAGAAATCAATTAATAGTCCCTTTAGTTGGGCAAATGTTGCCTCTTTATCAACGATTAAACCTTCAACTTGGTGAAACATCGGGGTATGAGTTACATCAGAATCACACCGATAAACGCGACCAGGTGCAATAATTCTTACTGGTGGTTTTTGTCTCTCAAGGGTTCGAATCTGAACGGGGGAAGTATGTGTTCTTAATACGGCGTTGTCACTGAAATAAAACGTGTCATGCATTGCTCGAGCAGGGTGATGTTCCGGAATATTTAATGCACTGAAATTATGAAAATCATCCTCAATTTCAGGTCCGAACTCTACCTCAAAACCACCCTTAGTGAAAATGTTTTCAATATTGATAAGTGTCTGAGTGATTGGGTGTAAACCACCCTTCTCGACATTTCTACCTGGCAAGGTGACATCTATCTTTTCTTCAAGGATGCGTTTTTCGAGGTCAATTTCCTCAAGCTCATTTTTTCGGCTCTCGATGAGTTTCTGTATTTCAACTTTTGCTTCATTGATGGCTTCACCCATCACCGGTCGCTCTTCTTTCGGAAGCTTGCCTAAACCTTTTAATAACGCAGTTAATTCACCCTTTTTACCCAGATAAAGCACTCTTGCATCGTCAAGGTCTTTTAAGTCGTTAGCTTTTGCTACGGCTTTCTGGGCTTTGGTGATAATTTTACTAATCAAGATCCCTGCTATCGGTTTTTTTTGTTTGAAAACTGCAACAAATGTTGCAGTCTTTAGTTCGTTTACTTTTGTGCTAATCCAGCTTTGGCTTGATCCGCGATTTTCGCAAAAGCATCTTTGTCAAAAATCGCAATATCTGAGAGAACTTTGCGATCAATTTCAACGCCAGCTTTATTCAAACCATTGATAAACTGTGAATAACTTAAGCCATTGTTACGCGCCTCTGCATTGATACGAACAATCCATAATCTGCGGAACTGCCGACGACGTTGACGACGATCACGATAAGCGTACTGTCCAGCCTTAATGACCGCCTGCTTAGCAACGCGATAGACTTTTGAACGAGCACCATAGTAACCCTTAGCTTTTTTTAATACTTTTTTATGTTTGGCATGCGCCTGCACACCTCTTGAAACTCTTGCCATTGCAATACTCCTAGATTAACTATAAGGTAATAATTTCTTAACCATTGGTACATCGACCTTTTCAATGGTATCTGGTGAACGCAAAGAGCGTTTTCTAGAAGTACTCTTCTTGGTCAATATATGATTCAAGTGAGAGTGTTTACATTTATAACTACCACTGGCAGTTTTTTTGAAGCGCTTTGCAGCACCTCTATTCGTCTTTAACTTCGGCATCATTTACTCCTTCACCCTGTTCGGGTTTAATTTTTCGGGCTGGCGCCTTACTTTTCTTCGATATGGGTGCTAGCATCATGCCAAGCTGGCGACCCTCCATTTTTGCACGCTGCTCTACAACGGCAAATTCTTCAGTATCCTGTTCAATTCTATCTAGCATCTCCATGCCTAACTCTCGATGCTGTACTTCTCGGCCACGAAACCAAATAACTACTTTGACTTTGTCTCCATTATCTATAAATTCAACCAATTTCTTAAACTTAATCTGGTAATCGGCCTCTTCAGTACCAGGACGATATTTAATCATCTTAACGTGAGTCTTCTTCTGCTTTTTCTTAGCGTCACTCTTCTGCTTTTTCAGTTCATACTGGTATTTGCCAAAATCCATAATACGACAAACCGGCGGATCTGCGTTGGGCGAAACTTCTACTAAATCTAATCCTGCATCAGTCGCTAACTCAAGCGCTTTATCATTGTTCAGGACTCCTAATTGTTCGCCCTTTTGATCAATCACCCTAACTTCGGGTGAATTAATATATTGATTGATTCTTGTCGTTACCTTATTTGGTCTTTTAATAATTACTCCTGATTAATTAACTCAATCAACGCCTCTAAGGACATTGAACCTAAATCCTGTCCACCTCTTTGACGAACTGAAATTTGATTGTTTTCCACCTCTCGGTCACCCACAACTAATATATATGGATAACGTTGCATCGAGTGCTCGCGTATTTTATAGCCTATCTTCTCATTCCGCAAGTCCGAAATCACTCTAAGTCCTTGTTTTTTTAGCTTCTTCTCGACTTTTTCGGCAAATTCTTCTTGTTTCTGAGTAATGTTAAGAATGACTGCTTGAATTGGAGCCAACCATGAAGGAAATGCGCCTTCATAATGTTCAATCAAAATTCCAATGAAACGCTCAATTGACCCAACTTTAACGCCATGCAGCATAATAGGCGTTTGCTTTGATCCATCTTCGGCAATATACTGTGCACCAAGACGCTCAGGCATTGAAAAGTCTGCCTGTATTGTGCCGCACTGCCATTCACGATCTAGGCAATCTTTTAAGACAAATTCAACCTTAGGTCCATAAAAGGCACCCTCGCCCTCTTGGAGCTCCCAGTTAATTCCTTTTGCATCCAAAGTTTCAGCCAAGGAGGCCTCGGCCTTATCCCAGACTTCATCAGAGCCAACACGTACTTCCGGTCGAGTAGAAAGTTTTATATCAATGTTTTCAAAACCAAAATGTTTATAGACTTCAAAAGTTAAATCAATGAAATTAGAAACCTCGCCCTGAATTTGTTCAGGTGTACAAAAAATATGGGCATCATCCTGAACAAAATTTCTAACTCGCATCATGCCGTGCAAAGTTCCCGATGGTTCGTTTCGATGGCAAGAGCCAAACTCGGCTAGACGCAATGGCAGGTCTCGGTATGACTTGAGGCTATGCTTGTAGATCTGGACGTGGCCTGGACAATTCATCGGCTTGATGGCATAGTCACGATTCTCAGAGTGTGTTGTAAACATCGAGTCACCAAACTTGTCCCAATGCCCTGATTTCTCCCACAATGTGCGATCAAGCACTTCGGGTGTGTGGACTTCGAGGTAGCCATTATCTTTATAAACTTGACTCATATACTGAACAATTATTTGATAAAGAGTCCATCCTTTTGGATGCCAAAAAATCATCCCTGGGGCTTCCTCTTGAGTATGAAAAAGGTCCTGTACTTTACCAATTTTTCTATGGTCTCTTTTTTCTGCCTCTTCTAGTCGATAAAGATAATCTTCTAGGTCTTTCTTATTCTCCCAAGCCGTTCCATAGACTCTTTGAAGCATTTCATTATTTGAGTCACCGCGCCAATAAGCGCCAGCCAATTTCATTAACTTAAATACTTTGAGCTTACTTGTTGAAGGTACGTGAGGACCTCGACAAAGGTCAATAAAATCGCCCTGCTTATAAAGCGATAACACCTCATTAGTAGGGATAGATTCAATAATTTCAGCTTTGTAATGCTCACCCATCGACTTAAAGAGCTCCACCGCATCCTCTCTTTTCATCTCAAGTCGTTGAACTGGTAAATTCTGTTTAACAATGGCATTCATATTTTTCTCAATCTTTACCAAATCATCTTCTGAGAAGCCCTTTTTATAAGCAAAGTCATAAAAAAAGCCGTTATCAATAACAGGGCCAATTGTTACTTGCGCTTTTGGATAGAGTTGCTGAGTAGCTTGCGCCAATAAGTGTGCAGTAGAATGACGAATGACTTCCAGCGCCTTGTCATCCTTATTAGTAATAATGGCCAGAGAGGCGTCACTCTCAATCACATAAGATGTGTCAACTAATTGCCCATCAATCTCACCTGCTATTGCAGCTTTTGCCAAGCCAGATCCAATAGAAGATGCCACATCAGCTACAGTTAGCGACTGATCAAAAGTTTTAACTGTACCGTCTGGCAATGTTACATTTGGCATAAATAACGAATAAAAAATAAAAAAATTTATTTTACCTTGATAGCGCCCTTATCTTACTTAAAATTAAGACTTTAAAGAACTTTTGCAACGAAGTGTTATTGGGTAGATTTTCATAATATTATTCCTTTTTAAATTAACAAGAAAATAGTTCAAAGTGATATACTTGCTTTATGAAAAAACTATTCCTGCTTTTAATTCTATCCTTTTTATCAGCCCAAAGTTTCGCTGGGTCGTGTCCTGATGGCAGTGAGCCAGTTAAGAGTGTTTCTGCGGATGGCACTTATTTTGTATACAACTGCGGGGGACAATCATCGTCTTCTACTAATACTG
>Ga0206678_10001716_pt1 | contig 14246 bp, 16 predicted proteins | sample M180m12015metaG_FD_155453 | JGI IMG/M metagenome (GOLD analysis project Ga0206678, IMG submission 155453) | Ammonia-oxidizing marine archaeal communities from Monterey Bay, California, United States - M1 80m 12015 | ecosystem: Environmental > Aquatic > Marine > Intertidal zone | place: USA... | reverse complement strand
CACGTAAGGCTTACTGTTAGCACTTCCAGTAATTTTAGATCGCAATTAAACGTGGTGTTTTCTTCGGACATAAGTTCAGTATGGATTGCCGGTATTTCTGAGGCTCAACAGGTTCGTGACGCGGATGTGGAGGTTCGTAGATTAGAAATGGAGCACGGAATAAAACCCGGAACCATATCCTTGATTCCAGAACTGAACACAGTTTATCCAATCAGTGTACTAGACGGCATATTGACCGCTGCGGATCGTGTTGTCGGTGTAGCTCTAGATCTTGACTTTATTTGTGCTGATTTTGTTGTAGCGAATTCAAATTCTTCGGATGATTTATTTCTTCAGCGGCACATCTTGACTGATGTGGCTATGAGGGCAGCAGCTCATAACTTTTCAGTTATCGTGACGAATTCAGATGTGCAATTGAGCATCGAGAAAATAAAGATGATTGCAAGTACTGGCGGTACCGGGATGCTTACACGAGATGTAAACTCCGTCTCGTCGTTAAATCATGAATTTAAGCTTAGTCGTGCAGTGATTGAACGGGCTCAGACTATCAGTGAACAGTGGTCAAATAATACACTTGCTGCTCAAGAGAATGGGATTATGATTCAAGCTTTGAAGAGAGCTAGATATCTTGTTGATTCGGCGAACAAAATAGACGCAGGATAACCAATCGTGTAGAGTGAATTGGTTTTTGTTTTTTTGAGCATTTGTGGAGAAGTGGGAGAGATAGAAGTATGCCGGCAGTTGTCATCATTGGTGGTCAGTGGGGAGATGAAGGTAAAGGTAGAACTGTTGATTTTCATTCCCAGTACTGTTCAGTGATTGCTCGATATTCGGCGGGGAATAATGCTGGGCATACCATCATGAACGACCAAGGTAAATTCGCCTTACATGTCATTCCAGCTGGGATTTTCAGGGCGGATAAGATTTGTATAATTGGCCACGGAGTGGTAATCGATCCAGCGGTTGTGCTGGGAGAGATCCAAGGTCTCGAAGACAGGGGTGTGTCGACAAAAAATTTGAGAATTTCTCGGAACGCTAATGTAATCATGCCTTGGCACCCAATTATTGATAAAGGTGACGAGTTATTGAGAGGGGATCTTGCTATTGGAACGACAGGAACCGGAACTGGTCCAGCATTTCATGACAAGGTAGCCAGAACCGGCATCCGTATAGCGGATCTACTAGATGCCGACCGCTTTGCTGAACGACTAAAACCTGTTATTGAGTATAAGAATCGAATTTTGGTTGGCCTTTATGGCTTGGAACCTCTTGATTATGAAGAGGTGTACAAAAACTATCTCAATTTTGGAGACCGACTTCGACCATACGCGGATGATACGGCGCTGCTGGTGCAAGAAGCTCATGCAGATGGCAAAATGATTCTTTTGGAGGGTGCCCAAGGATCGTTGTTAGATCTGGATACGGGGACATATCCATACGTTACTTCATCTGTGCCCGCATCCATCGCGGCAGGCGGACCTGCCGGTGTTGGACTGGGCCCTACAGCTGTCGAGAAAGTTATAGGTGTTTACAAGGCGTATCAAACCCGAGTTGGTAATGGGCCCATGCCTACCGAAATTTTTGGACAAGAAGCGGAAGATATTCGTCAGGGTGGCGGGGGAGTAGCAGGAACCGGTGAATTTGGAACCACCACTGGTCGAGCTAGACGAATAGGGTGGTTTGATGGAGTTCTCGCTAAGCACACTGCTGCGATAAATGGCATTACCTCTATAGCCTTAACTAGACTTGATACTCTTTCACACGCCGAGGAAGTCAAAATTTGTACGGGTTATGAAATTGGTGGGATTACGATTAATGCAATGCCTGCCACGTTGTGGGGTATGGAACAGGCTAAACCAATTTATGAAAATATGCCTGGCTGGGGTGAAGATGTGTCAGAGGTCAGGCGTCTAGCAGATCTACCGGTAAACGCACGCAACTTTGTTAAGGCAATTGAATCATTAATTGGTGTAAGTATCGATATGATTTCGGTTGGCCCGGAACGTGATCAGGCGATTGTAACGCGGGATATTTTTGGCACCGTTATCGAAACAAAGTAGAGGTGTCCAAGGGTAAATATGGAAACGATATCTCTTATATTGCATGTATCTGCAGCGGCGCTTCTTTTCGGACCGCAAGTGCTAATATTTTTTGCGTTGACACCGGCGACATGGTTCATCGACGATGAGCAACTCAAAAGGAATGTAGTTTCGACAGTTACGCGTCGTTTTGGAATGATGAGCGCTGCATCTATTCTTGTTTTGGTGGTAACAGGAGTTTATCAAATACAAGCATTTGCACCGTCTGACCTGATTGAAACGAAATGGGGATCTATCTTGGTAGTGAAGATGATTGCTTTTGTGATTTTGATGATTTTGTTAATGATCCATACGACATATTTTAGTAAAAAGATTCGAATATTATCAGATGAAGTAATTAATGGAGATGAGGACAAAGTGGGTGACTTAGATTATTTACGGCGGCAATCATGGTTATTTTCTTTTCTTATGCTTCTTGTAACTACCGGTACTTTGTGGCTGGGTATTGCCTTAGGGGATCACCAATTTTCTCTCGGGTAAGCTAGTGTCTAAATTTTTAGTAGAGAGGATAATGCGTGACAAATCAAAATTTCCCCGGTGAGCGTCGATTTAAGCCCGATGACAATTGTCCGCTTTTTTCTTTGAGACTTGAAAATCATCTTGTTGACGTGATTAATGGAGCAGTTCCCAATCGGGGAAATTTTTGTCCGTATTGTTTCTCTCCGATGGGCTTACGGGACGTATCGTGTGTTGAGTGTCAATTCGATTCAACTTCCAATGAACGACTTGATCAAGTACCCGAAGAGATCGTACTTGCCATGAAAAATCAGAGATCGATAGAAGCTCGCTGGGTCAATAGTTTCGCGTATCTTGGAGTTCTAATTGCTGTTGTTGGCGGTATTGCGTTCGTTTTGGCTACTCCGATATTTGATGATCGATTGATTTATGCAACTGTAGCCTACGGTCTAATTCTACTGATTGGAAGTAGGGTACTGGCCGGTTTTCTGGGTGGTTATTTTGGCGACCAGATTGGGTATAGTAAGGGACGGGCTCAGACTATCAAGGTTTGGGACGCGTATCGTTCGAAAAATCGCATATCTTCGTAGTAGAGATTGTAGGTAATTTAATAAAATGGAACACCTAGAAACGCTTTTGTCACAGGTCGCAATGTCAGAGGACGAATATGTTCGTCTTATAGATATGTTGGATCGTGAGCCGACCGAGGTTGAATTGGGTATGACAGGAGCACTGTGGTCAGAGCATTGTGGCTACAAGCACTCGAAGCCGTTATTTCATCATTTCCCCACTACAGGACCTCATGTTCTGACGGAAGCTGGAGCTGAAAATGCTGGGGCTATCGATATTGGTGACGGCTGGGTAGTGGTTTTCAAGATTGAATCACATAATCACCCCTCCGCACTCGAGCCATATGAAGGAGCAGCAACCGGAGTTGGGGGGATTTTACGCGATATCTTTGCGATGGGTATGCGCCCTGTGGCGTTATTAAACTCTCTAAGATTTGGGCCTTTAACTGAGGCACATAATAGGACTCTCCTGCGAGGAGTTGTTTCGGGTATTGGTGGCTACGGAAATTGCGTCGGTGTCCCGACTGTGGGTGGTGAGATTCAGATGCATACATCATACAGTGGAAATCCCCTAGTCAACGCAATGTGTGTGGGTGTCGGACTGAAGAGAAACTTGTTATCCGCCGTGGCTGAGGGAGAAGGAAATCCGATTGTTATAGTAGGAGCTGATACTGGAAGGGACGGAATTCATGGTGCGACATTTGCCTCCGTTGAGTTAGATGAGGATTCAGCCTCACGTCGGCCGGCAGTACAAGTGGGACATCCTTTTTTAGAGAAACTTTTGATGGAAGCATGTGTCGGACTCGCGGAAGATCATTCGGACTGGATAGTTGGTCTTCAGGATTTAGGAGCAGCTGGACTAACATCATCGGCAGTTGAGGCTGCTGATCGTGGTAATTCTGGAATTGATATAGATGTGACACTTGTGCCTCGACGCGCTGAAAATATGACTGCCTATGAGGTAATGCTTTCTGAATCACAGGAACGTATGCTGGTTATACCTCATCGGAAATATCTCAAAGAGTTGATAGAGTATTTTAAGTCTTGGGAAATTAATGCCACTGAGATAGGTACTGTCACGTCAAATGGGCAGGTTACTATTCGAGAAAACGACGCGATAGTAGCATCGATGCCAGTAAATATCATGACAAATCCTCCAATGTATACGAATGATACGGCGATTGATCCAGTAGTCGAATTACTTGCGCTCGAGGATTTGTCGCTCGAACCTGACATTGATCCATTGATAACAACTGACATCCTTTTTGATTTACTTCAGTCAGAGAATCTTTCTTCGCGAAGATGGGTATACCAGCAATATGACCATCAGGTGCTGAATAATACAGTTGTAAAGCCGGGTGGAGATGCGGCTGTTATACGAATTAAAGGACTAGAGCAAGGTCTCGCAGTCTCTACGGACTGCAATGGGAGAGCTGTTTATTTGAATCCTCAGGTGGGCGCCGCTTTAGCCGTTGCCGAGGCCGCACGAAATGTAATAGCTACTGGAGCTCGTCCCGTTGCGGTCACTGACTGTCTTAATTTTGGCAATCCGGAAAAAAATGAGGTAGCCTATCAGCTTGAGAAGTCCATTATCGGCCTATCAGAGGCGTCGCGCGCATTTGAGACGCCTGTGATTTCGGGAAATGCATCTCTATATAATGAGACGCCGGGTGGTCAAATAATGCCTACTCCTACAATTGGTATGCTGGGAGTGATATCAGATGTCGCGAGCCGTCTAACTATATCACCCAAGATAGGTAATCGTATATTTCTGATCGGTGGATCCTTAGAGCAACCACCTAGTACCTTAGCGGCTTCCGAATTTCAGTGGATTCGAACCGGAAGAATCGCGGGAAGTCTGTCAATTGATCTTGAATTGGCTCGACAAACTGGTGATTTGATTTTACTTATGCACGATGAAGGACTTTTGTCGGCTGCTCATGATGTAGGGGATGGCGGAATTGCAGTGGCTTTGATTGAGATGAGTTTTGCTAGTGGCTATGGGTTCAGGGCGAACACCTTAGATTTAGGAGATCGATTGGATGCAGCTTTGTTCGGCGAGGGGCCTTCTCGATTTTTAGTAGCGACAGATAAGCCGGATTTACTTATTTCATTAACCGACAGATATTCGATACCAGTTACTGAATTAGGCGAAGTTGAGGCCACGCAGAATTTTAGCTTTGGTCCTATTGATGTTGACTTAGATGAGGCCTATACGAGATGGAATCTAGGTCTAAATCGAATCATTGGGCAAGATTTTACCGATGATGGCAATGGAGATTTTTCATGAGAGCTGCTGTAATAGTTTTTCCTGGAACTTGGAGCGATTCTGATACGGTGTGGGCGTTAGAGAAATGTGGAATTAAAGCAGATAAAATTTGGCACCGCACGAGCGACTTAACTGGATATGATCTTGTGGTGCTTCCCGGTGGTTTTTCTTATGGAGATTATCTTCGGTGTGGTGCAATCGCACGTTTTTCTCCAATTATGGGGGCTGTACGGATACATGCTGAAAGTGGAGGCCTACTGATTGGAATTTGTAATGGATTTCAGATCTTATGTGAGGCAGGCATCTTGCCGGGTGTCTTGATGCGTAATAGTTCACTTCAGTTTCGTTGCAAGGATACCTATCTAATTTCCGAAACTTTCAATTCGGCCTTTACGTCCGGATTGGATAGAAATCGAACTTACCAAATTCCTATGTCACACGGTGAAGGGAGATATGTTGCCTCTTCGACCGATCTAGAGATGTTGGAGAAAAATGACCAGATTGCATTTCGTTATGCTAATCAATCAGGTGAAGTTTCTCCGGAAACGAACCCCAACGGGTCTATAGCGAATATCGCCGGGATTTTTAATAGTCAGAAGAATGTGCTCGGGATGATGCCACATCCCGAGAGAGCTTGTGAGCTGTTACTTGGAAGTGAGGATGGCAATCGTATCTGGGAGTCGGTACTTTCTCAAGCCTCATCATGAGACAGCCTATCTGAGCCAGAATCCCCTTCTGGATATTCAATGCGAGGATGGTAAGCAGCCACTAAAGCTAAGGTGAAGGCTTTTTCAATTGTTCGTATATCTCTGACCGTGAGGTCGCAATTATCAAATTGTCCGTCCTCTAGCCTGTCCCGAATAATCGATTTGACGATAGCTAAGACTTGGTCTGAGCTTCGGTCAGATGAGGCCCTAACCGCAGCTTCACATCCGTCAGCGATCATTACGAGAGCAGTTTCTCTAGATCTGGGAGCTGGTCCTGGATATCTAAATTTTGATTGTTCGATATTAGGATCCTTTTCAAGCGCCCGCCGGTAGAAGTAAGCTGGGTATGTGGTGCCGTGGTGTTCGGGAATGAAGCGTATAACGGCTTCAGGTAATTTGTCCTCTCTCGCTCGTTCGATCCCCTTGGCGACGTGTCCATGGAGGACACGAGTTGACTGCAGCTCATCTAACGCGTCGTGAGGATTTTCGGATCGGTCGGAATCTCTGTTCTCAATGAAAAAATCTGGTCGAAATAGCTTACCTACATCATGAAACATTCCGCCCGCTCGAACGAGTTGTTCATCAGCTCCAATTTCAGCCGCTCCTCGAGAGGCAAGATCCGCAACTGCGGTTGCATGCGCATAAGTGCCGGGAGCTTGTTCTTGCATTTGTCGGAGTAGTTTGGTGCCGGGTTGTGCCAATTCCATTAATTCTACTCGGGTAATAATTCCAAAAGGGCGGCTGAGTACGTTATAAATCCCGACTCCCACTGTGGCCGAGAGTAGCCCATTAATAAGGGCGGAGGCACCAACATTTATAAATTGCGACAGTTCGAATTCTTTGTTAAGTGGTAGGCTAAAAGCCGCACTTAAAAGAATCACGGCGGCGATAGTGAAGCCACCCTTTAAGTAGTCATTGATTCGTTTTGCCCCAAGTGCGACAAACGAGGCTGAGAGCCCTCCTGCGGTGATGATGGAGAAGACTAGAACCACGTCGGCAGCCTCTGTATTCGGTATACTTGCAATTACAAATACGCCGACGAGAGACGATATCAGCGTTGACAAAATTCCTGTATTAAATCCCAATAAGACTGTGGCTACTAATGCGAACGCTGATATTGGAAGTGCTACGAAAAGTTCAAGATTTGATGAATTCTCAGTAAGTAGCGGAAGGCTTACTCGAATGGATAAGTTAATAGCGATCAGAAGCACGATAAAAAGTAATAGTCGCCGTATTCCAGAAAGATTTGGTGACGCATCACTTGCCAGATGAGCGGCCGACAGTACCCCTAGTAGCAACGACAAACATATCGCTGTGACTATCCAGCTTGTCTCGGAGAGATTATTCGTCCCAAGCGCTAAACGTCCAGATGGAAGTATAAGTATTGCAATGAGCACAATTGTTGTGCAAATTCCGAAGAGGGAAATCGTGAATTTACTATGGCTAATTGCCGGAGGGCTGAATGCTAGCTTTGGTTCTGACACTGTTATAAAACCTGATTAGCTGCCGGTTAGCTTAGCAGTTCTTTCACGACGATGTTAGCGTGTTTACCGTCCGCACGACCACCGAGCTTAGGCATGAGTGTTTTCATTACGATTCCAACGTCGCTCAGGTCTGCCGCATTTGTTTCAATTATCACGTCTTTTATTATCTGAGTTAATTCCATTTCTGTTAGTTTTTCGGGTAGGTACTCAGAGATAATTGCGAGTTCTAATTCTTCTTTGGCAACAAGATCTTGCCGGTTTCCTTTGGTGAATTCATCGATAGACTCTTTTCTTTGCTTAGCTTCTTTCTGGATGACCTGCATTACTTGGCTGTCGTTAAGCTCTTCCTTGTTCGCGATTCGAGCATAATCGACTGACGCAATTACAAGTCGCAAAGTGTCACGGCGCTCATTGTCACCATTTTTCCAAGCTTGTTTCATGTGAGTTCTAATAGTCTCGAGAAGAGTAGGATCATTCGCCATAGTCGAGCCTCGTATATTCAAGTGTCTGTACGCAATTATAAGCATCGCTTAGCCATAAGTGCTTGTGGTTTTTTTGGCTTACAACTCAGAATATTTCAGGAAATATAACTGAAATGCATGTCTGGCATTTTGACTTATCAGTTTAGTCTAAAAACTTGGACCCTTGCGATGCGTAGCCTTTATTATAGCTTTTCGCATTTTTCGAACACGAGCAGCTTCTTTTTTCTTACGACGCTCTGATGGCTTTTCATAATATTCATGTTTACGGTAGTCCATGAGTATGCCATCAGTTTGCACTCGTTTCGTAAATCTGCGAAGCGCTTGCTCTAACGACTCGTTTTGTCCGACTTGGATCTCGCTCAAACTAATCTCTCTCATTCTCGACTCTACAGCTATTGATAGATCGTATATCTACGATTGGCGGTAGAGGCTGCTAATTATACTGCTTCTTCCGCTTAATAAGTTAGTCAGCTGAGGGCAAAACTTTGGGTTGCAGTTCCTCCATCGGTCGTCCGTCAACGTTTAGATCACATTCACCTGGTTTAATGCACAGCACCTCTACACCAGATTCTTCGTCCTTATATCTTTTTCCTAACGCAACTGCCATTTAATTCCTCCAGCTCCAGATTATTTGAGTGACATATTTCTTATACTTGCTCAAGCACATTATCGCCGCAGCGAAGCTCGGCTTCGTCTGCACCTCGCGTGACAATAAATTCAGCTTCACATGCTGGACATTTATAACGTTTCCCTGTTGTAGCCATCTAGTTACCTCCGTTGTTTTTACTATTATTCGATAGTTATTGATTTGTACATTCTTAATTGGTAGTGACCTGAAATGTTACAAAATAATACATAGGTTCCGGCCTCAAGCGATAGGTTTGTTTCGTCTTCGCCACCATTTTGTAGGTCATCGCTTGCAAATACCACTTCGCCTGCTGACTCAATATCTACCATGCCTTGTTCATTTGTAGGAAGGCTGTCAGCTGAAAGATCGGTACGCAATACTCGCAGGTTGTGAACTAACGCAGCGTTATTCTTAACTTGAAGTGAAATTTCACCGTCGGTGCTAAATGTATCTGGAGCAGTGATTCCGTAGGGGCCGTCTTTTGCGAGCTCTACAACCAACACACCGGGTGGTGCTTCCGTTGCCGCTGATTCCGCGGTACTTTGAGAGGCCTCTACGGACACAGTATCAGCTGCAAAAGGAGTACGAGCATAGATTTTACTTCTTGTATCCATCGAGTATTGACCACAATTATCGGCCGTCCCAGAGAGACTAGTGGATTCTTCAACGGTTGTTAGGTAGTCTGTGAGCTCTGGTCGATCAGGAATGGTGCCTCCTCGGCGTTCGGCATCAGCTTTTTGTGTTTCCCAACTTTCCAACCTGTGTTCAAAGTGCTCCTTGTTTGCGTGCTCAACTAAATCCCAGCGCCCTTGCATAATTAGCTTGACTATATAGTCAATTTGCGTTTCTGACATTGAGCCGCCGAATCGCTCACTCCACAAAGGCATATATGTACCTGCGCGGCCGCACGAGAGAGTATCGAATAAGTATGTGTAAACTTCTCTTGCCTCTCCATCAGGTGTTGAGTCTGTTGTTCTAAAGAAGTCTGCATTAAGTGCGGGACCGATGTTGCCTTTCCCCACTAAACCATGACAGGACACACAGTTATTGTGAAATAGTTCTGCTCCTCTGTGAACGAGCTCTTCATTTTGATGAATCGACGCCTCTTCAGCACGAAGCTGCTCTCGCGCAATATAGCCGCCAAAAAACAAAAACGAGATAAAAAGCAGACCTATCATTGCATTTACTTGTTTACTTGTATTCATCCCTGAGCCTTCTTTTCCTTATTCACTCGTGGCTAAGATTTTTCTTTCGTAACTAACTCGGCAGTAAGGGGTGATTAACTGCACGCTCTGGGTTGTCCGGACCGCCTTTTTCCACGGCTCCTGTTTGGACGGTAATGTTTCCAGCTTCATCAATATCGATTTGCATGGTATCCATCGATCTTGGCGCTGGGCCATATATGCGAACGCCTGCCTTTGTGTATGTTGACCCATGGCACGGGCATATAAACCATCCTGGATCTCCAGGGAATGGTACAGAACCCTGATTTTCCTTCCAAGGAACAGTGCAGCCTAGGTGAGGACATTTTCGCCACAATGCGATTAGACCCTGTCCACCTCCCGAGCCACCGGGTCGGGATTCATTCGCGTCTAGATTAGCAATCCAAAATTGGCCTTCGGAGTTGGCCTTAGGCGCGGCTCCAGGTTGATAATCAGTGACTTTGCCGGCAGGTACCGGTCCACCGAAACCCTTTACGTTCCGTGGGTATAAGAAGTCTAATAAAAGTCCGACGGATCCTAAGAGAGTTACACCAAGTCCACTCCAGAACGAAGCTCTGATGAATTGTCTTCGCGAAACGTCATAATCGATTGGAGTAACTGGGGCTGCAGGGATACCCTCTGTATCAGCCATTTGAGTTTTGCGAGAAGCAATGGCTGCCTGCCATGCATCACTCGGTGATTGTTGCGGAGACTCACTAGACATTAATTATGTTCCTTATCTGTTTATCCATGTGAGAAAATTGTGTAGGGTTCCAGCTCAAGGCCTACACCCCTGAAATAGGTGCCTACTACCGTCAATATTACATACACCGCAATGAACCCAGAAAATTGCATAATCATATGATCGCGCTTTGTCTGTGCTATTCCAGTCTTGGAGGCAATTACGGCCAAAAGAACCGGCAGTCCAATCATTGCCGTGACGGGAATTATTTGCTCCACAATTAACGCAGCGATATCAATATTTAGTTCAATGCGCGGAAAGCCAAACAGGTCGGTTCTTAGCAAGTTGCCTAATGGAATACTTTTGGTCCATTCTGGCCAAGGAATACTGTTTTGAATTCCTCTCATAGTTGTTAGGAATTCTAGTGACTCGGGCCATGCAGTGTAGCCGCTTGCTCCGTTCCAAATCGACTGCGAGTAAAATTCTGAGGGCACTGTATCCGTTGCCGACAGAACGGGATTAGCTCCATTTATTATTTCCTGAAGCCCAGATGGAACAGCGTCTCCACGTGCTTCTAAAGCCGCAGCGTATTGCTCGGCGGATGGGGTGGACGGCGCTCTGGGGCTTAGTGTTCCGTTAGCTATCATTTCAAAAAGTTTCACGTGCTTAGATGCGTCATACAAAATTAGGAGCAGCGTGCCGAAGAATCCGACAGATGCACCAACGCAAAGATTTAGCCAGGCTCGTGGAGTTGACAACCACTCCCCTTGTCCTTCATTTGATGAGTCGAAGTAAGGAATAGCTCCAAGCGCAATAAGCGCAACAGTAGGGACAATTACGCCAGCAAGTGCCGGATGCATGTGCAGTAGTAGTTCTTGGAGATTTAAGAAATACCACGGAGCCTTCGATGGATTTGGTGTGATCGCAGGATTCGCTCTATCTAGAAGCACTGCATCGACGAGAACAGAAAGGATAAGTATTAGGACGGTGAATAGTACCGCACAGATAAATTCGATAAAGACAAGATCCGGCCAGACCAGCAGTTCCTCTTCTCGGGCTCTGCTTTTACGTCCGCGAACAGCCTTTGATATAGGTTCCAACGAATTTTCAGGAGTGACTGTAGTCATAGTGTAAGTCCCTTTTGCCTTTTTGTTACTTCCTACAGGGGTCTCGCAAGTCCACCATCACGGCGGATTCGCCAGAAATGAACCATCATAAAGACCGCGGCGATAAGCGGCAGTCCGATCACATGAAGAGTATAGAAACGAATAAGGGCAGCTTGACCTACTTGATAACCACCTACCAGAACAAATCTATTTGGTTCACCCAGAATAGGCGCGGATCCGACCATGTTTGTACCCACAGTTATGGCCCAGAGAGCTAATTGATCCCAAGGCAAAAGGTAACCCGTGAAGGAAAGGAGAAGGGTCAGGACTAAGAGTACAACGCCAATTACCCAGTTGAACTCTCGTGGTGGTTTATAAGCGCCCGTATAAAAGACTCGCATCATATGCATAATAACCGTCAGTACCATTCCGTGAGCCATCCACCTGTGCATATTGCGCATCAACTGACCGAATCGCACATCCGTTTCTAATGCAAGTATGTCTTGATATGCTCGCTCGATGGACGGAACGTAATAGAACATGAGTAAAACACCGGTAATAGTGAGTCCCAGAAACAGAAAGAAGGATAATCCACCTAAGCAGAAAGTATGCGTAATCTTAACGTGCGTTCTATGAATACGGGTCGGGTGAAGATGCAAAAAAACGTTTGTCGCAACCGCCAACATTTGATTTCTAGGTGTGTTTGGGTAACCTGATCGGAATATTGACCGCCATAATCGATTTTGAAATGCAGCGTCATAAAGCCTATCCCCGAGAGTTCCTCTCTGCGGTCGCTCGTTTGAAGCCATTTCACTCACCAATCCTTTTCAAAAAAATTCTCCGTCTATTTAAGCAAGTCTTACGACAAGTTTTCTTAAGACTCCCACCAGCGGCCAAATGCCACCATGATACCTAGGCCAATTATAAAGGTGAAAAATACGCCTAATAACTCTAGACCTTCACCTTCACCTAGCATTCGAACCTCCCAAGCATCTCATTAAAATTTAATTTTAAAGACGTGTCGAAGAAATCTAATTGGACTGTTGAGCTAAGGTCAACGGTCTGTCATTATTTCCACTGACAGGACCTTAGATTAAGTCATTTTTCGTGTATCTGCACTACCTCCCTAAGACACTCTTAATTTCTTAAAGAAGAATTACGCTAACCTGTCTAAAATCTTGAAATTCGCAATGGCGGTCGATGTCGAACCTTCAATGTAAGTTGATTGTAAATTAGAGATTGGCACATATGACAAGCGTTGCTTCACAGACTCAAAATCCTCGTCCATCACTTCGTGCGGCTGCTCAGGTATTTCAATTTAGAAATTACAAGCTGCTGTGGATTTCGTCGGCGGTGTCCATGCTAGGCATGAATGCTCAACAGATCATAAGAGGCATGTTGGCCTGGGATTTAACTGGTAGTTTTGGAATGACAGCCATACTAGTGCTTTCTTTTGGTATACCCATGGGATTGTTTTCTTTGTTGGGTGGTGCTTTTGCAGATCGCTTTGAGAAACGGAATTTAATTATACTTTCACAGGTTGCTTCGATGTTCGTCGCAACTCTCGTGGGCTTTTTGGTCATGTTTGATTTAATTAACTTTTGGCTTCTCTTCTCCATAGGTATCTTTCAAGGCAGTTTTGTGTCCGTTGGAATGCCGGCAAGAACACCACTGATGATTGAGACGGTGCCACCTGAACAAAGATTGAGTGCTGTCGCATTCTCGATGATGCCCATGACAGCTATGCGAGCTATTGGGCCGGCACTCGGCGGATTAACCGCGGGGTTTGTTGGTTTTGAGTGGGGTTATTTTGGATCGGCAATCTGTTATTTGATTTCTGTTCTGACAGTTTTAAAAGTTCCCACTGGGATTGGACGTGATGATAAGTTGGCTACAGCTGAGACTAGGTTTATGAATTTATCTAGTTCGATAGCTGATGGATTACGATACGTCTCTTCGAGTTCAGAGATACGTCGACTGGTTTTGATGATGTTGATAATTGCCGTGATGGGTATGCCCATCCAGACACAATTTCCCGGATTCGTGGAAAGCGAGCTAAATGTTTCAAATTGGCAGGTATATGCGGGAATTCTCGTTGCAATCGGTGGCGTTGGTGGCCTTTTAGGATCTGTTTTTGTCGCCCGCTTGACTCAGTCACCTAGAAAAACGCTAATTCAGTGGGTCGCTGGGATTATCGGTGCAGTTAGCATTGGCAGTATTTGGATCGGAGCTCCGTTTGGATTTTTTGGAGTAGTTCTTCCAATATTTGTATCTGGAGCCGCGATGACTGCGTTTATGGGGATTAATCAGGCCATGTTGATGGATACTGCAGCGCCCGAATATAGAGGGCGTGTAATGAGTCTCTTTATGTTTAGTATGGCGTTTCTTTCTTTGAGTGCGGCCCCGATGGGAAAGATTGCTGACGTGATCACTGCTGCCAGCTTGTTTGGACTATTAGGTGCAGTTATGACCGGACTTATTATTTTGATCGGTCTGACCAACAGGCAATATACGTTCGGTGATCCTCGCCAGGCGATAATAGATAAGTAGGATTAGCCTCTG
>Ga0206678_10001714_pt1 | contig 14255 bp, 16 predicted proteins | sample M180m12015metaG_FD_155453 | JGI IMG/M metagenome (GOLD analysis project Ga0206678, IMG submission 155453) | Ammonia-oxidizing marine archaeal communities from Monterey Bay, California, United States - M1 80m 12015 | ecosystem: Environmental > Aquatic > Marine > Intertidal zone | place: USA... | reverse complement strand
TGGGACAGAGATATGGTCATCCATCGGATGCCATCAGGGCTGGTTCCGACGGGGTGATCGTGGGCACAGGGATACATGGCTCAGACGACCCTGTGGCGGCGGCCAAGGCATACGCCGATGCAACATGGGCTGCATTGATGTCTAGATGAGTTTCACTCGCTCTCGGATGAGTCGGATGACCTCTCATATGCAATACAAGGAGCCAGTATGAAGAGTCCGCAGGCAGATAGGGCCATCAGTGCGTCCGGGATCGGAGAGCTTCCAGGTGCATCGATTGCAATCCAGATGTATGCGTCGAGACAAAAGGCGGCAGAAAACAACAGACCGCCGTGCCACGGTCTTGCAGGACCTAGTTCACTCCCCATAACGGCGGTGAGTAGGAAAACGAGAATCCCGACGACTCCGAGGCCGAAGCCGGCCTTCCCAATTGTCTGCTCGGTGGATTCGAGCGTGTAGACTATTTCGTTGCCGTCCGAATCCTGATCGGTGACCTCTCCTTCCAGCGCTGCATCGCCAAGACTTGAGAACATGAACAGCATGAATAAGAGGAAAAGGGTGTACACGAGCCCCAATCTCCTCAATCTGGATTCGTCATCGAGGCCAAGTGAAGGGTCACCGATTGCAAGTGCGGGTATATGTGCGAGTGAACCCACTATTATGAGCATGAACACGGCCCAGAACATGATATCATACTCACCCATAGCCAGCCCCCATACCACCATGATTGCTGGAATGCCTAGAGTGGCACCCATCCGAGCGTTGGGCACCGAAAGGAAGAGCGCCAATCCAGCACCCCCCATTATCAACGGAAAGATGTAGTCGGAGGTTGTCTCCGCCGATTCATAGCCCCAGTAGGCGAAAACGGAGAAGAACCCGAACTGAGCAAGCATCAGAAGGGACTGGGCAGAAAGGTCGATTGTTGGCATTTTGAACATCGCAGAATCACTCATAGATTCTCATCGGAGAAGGTGGTTGATTATAGTTAGGGGCGCAGAACCTATGGAAAATATGGCTCCAGTATTGCGAAATACTCGCTGAGATCGACGAGGCCGGCATAGTGGGCGCCGGCTGCTGCACCACCCAAAATCACCGCCAATAGTATGATTCTCCTCAACAACTTGCGCTTCTTCTTGGGTGGTTCCTCGGTCTCTGGTTGAGATGATATGGGGGCTGGCATCTCGACTGTTTCCGGCATCAACGGCATCGGGGGTGGAATCGGTAATTCTGGCATCTCCGCCTCCTCTACCTCAGGATAGAGTTCGTCAAGGTCGGCGAGTCCGGGAGCGGGAGGGACATCTCCCATCATCCCCTCCCACTGCTCGTCAAACACTGATTGAGTCAGAGGGGTGACGAGTACACCGACCGCACCTGCAGAGTAAGCGGCATCCCGAGCGACGGCAGTACCGGATCTAGAGGTGATGATGGCTATTCTTGCGCTGTAGTCGGTCTCACGCATCTCAAGCGCTGCTATGTGGCCATCCATGGAAGGGATATCAAGAGCAAGGAACACCAAATCGGGTTGTAGTCTGACATATTCGTCGACCGCTTTGTCACCGTCACCACAGAACTCAGTACGCCATCCTTGATGTTTCATGATACTGCGTATCCTGCCCTCAGTGGTGGCGTTGCCAACCACCACAAGCGCAAGTGGCTGCTCTTCGATGGACATCTTCACACCGACGTGTGGGTCGCGCTTCAAGAACGCCGCGGTCAGTGGTCAGGACATCACTCTAGAATAGTATCAATGAGCCAATCTGGGTCGAAGTCAATGAGATCATCGTAATCCTGTCCGACACCAGCCAGTACTATCGGTCGGCCTGTGGCGTGGGCAATTGAAAGAGCGGCCCCACCTTTAGCGTCGGTGTCGAGTTTGCAAAGAGCGGCGCCGTCGAAGCTTAACATGCGCTGGAATTCGACGGCTTGAGTGACTGCATCGTTGCCCGCTAGAGCATCAGCCACGAAAATCACCAGATGGGGTTGTGTGACCCTGTGGACCTTGCGCAATTCCTCCATCAGATTGGTCTTGTTCTGCATCCTGCCTGCGGTGTCGATTATCACGATGTCTTCACCGCGGGCCTTCGCGCTCTCTACGGCGTCACGGGCAACCGCCGCCGCATCACCCCCTCTCTGGCTGCGGATGCAGCGCACTCCAAGACGTTCGGCGTGAACTGCGAGTTGATCGATGGCTCCGGCTCTGAAGGTGTCTGCGGCAGCCAATACGACGCTGCGGCCCTGTTGGCTCAATCGGTGCGCTATCTTTGCAGTAGTGGTCGTTTTGCCGGTGCCATTGACACCGACTAACATGATGACTACCGGACTTGCATCCGCAAGAAAAGTGTTCACAGTCTTGTCGAAATCCCAGTATCCTGCTTCTAGGAGATGTAGTAGGGCTCTTCTGAGGGCTTCCTCAACAACTACATCGATTTTCTTAGTGGTGGATATTCGGCTGCCGATGAGTGTGGCCTTGAGTGTCTCGATAACCTCCTCAACGGCATTCTGCGCCATATCAGATGTTAGCAATTCCTCTTTGAGTTCCTCAAGTATCCTATCCAACTTGTCACTACTCATCACCACCCGGCCACCAGTCTTCGTGGCTGAGTCACCAAAATCGATTTTGATTTTAGCCGGTCCGCTAGCAATGAGGTTGTGCCCAGTTGTGCTCTGCATAGGGTTCTTGGTTGACAGTTCCTCTGGCTCAGAGGTCCGCTCAGCCTTCTCTATGGATGCTGCACGATGGGCCTTCTTGCGTTCCTTGCGACCGATGGGTTTGGCGAATGGATCCTCAGTAATCTCATCAGAATCATCCCACTCATCTTCAATTTTTGAGGTAAGGTCGGGGGCGGCTTCAGAGGGAGTTGGCCGAGCCTCTTCTAGAGCTTCTTTCAGACGCTTGCCCTGTTCGACGGCTTCTTCGGCCTCGGGGGAGTTCTCCTCCACAGTGATTTCTTTCTCATCGGTCTTCTTGAAGTGCTTTTTGAAGCGATCAAACAGGCCCATATGCTCACCTCAGTCGTCTAGGGTGAGGTCGGTACCTCGCTTACGCCTCGCACGGCGGGGGGTGGGAGTATTGGGTGCCGGTTCTTCGGCAATTATCTCTGGTTCCAAACCCTCCACACTCTCATTGAACTTCTGTGCGAGATCGACAGTAGACTGCTCCAGTTCGTCGAACTCCAACTTCATCCTCTCAATGATGGTGATTAGTTCCTCACTCCTCTTGGTGAGAATCTCGGCTGCCTCCCCTCTAGTACGCTCAGCCTGTACCCTGCTGCCGATATCCACTACAGCACCGCCCTCAGCCGGGATATCGGCCACTATCTGGACTCCTGAGCCGAGAGGAATCATAGTTCCCTCGGCCCCCTCGTCGGGAATGGCCAACAGAGCCTCAATGGCCTGCATCTGCTCAATTCGAATGGATTCTAGTTGACGTACCTGCTGCTCGATAGCCTGCATACGCTCACGATTGACTTCGACGAGTTGGGCAATCTGTTGTAGCTCCTCGCGGTCGGCTGCCATCATGCCGCTCGTGATGCCCGACACCCAAGAAGCCGTCGGGAGTTATTCGCCGTCCCAGATTCCCTCTGCGATCATGAACTCCATGACCTTCGCGGACACGTTGGCGCGATTCCCCCCGCGTACTCCTGTCGCTGAGATTTTGAATACTTCAGCTGGAATATCCTCCGCCTCGCGTATCTCGTAGCCGACTTTCCGGCCGTAAGAGACGGCTTCTATGTCGGGCATAATCCACGCCTCGACATCTTCATCTTGGTAGCGGTGCTCTATCATCCGCTTGCGCATCAGAGCAGAGTAGGGGTCTGATTCAGATACAGGTGTGTCCCGAATGCCCACAATTACGCGCTTACCTTGGTCGAGTTCTTGTTGAATGAGCCATTCGTGGCCGACATGCAACGGTTGCCAGCGCCCGGGCAACAGTACGCCCTTCGGTTTCTCAAATAAGTGCGCCAGTTGGTCGACCAAGTCATCGACTCCCTTACCATCTTCTCCACTTGAGTCGAGAGAAAAGTGGGCGCACACAGGCTCGTCAAACGGATCGGTTATTCCAGTGAAGTTGGAGATCTCTCCGCTTCGGGCCTTTGCGTAGAGCCCCTTCGCATCACGCTCCTCGCAGACCTCTAGAGAAGTGGAAACGTGTACCATCATGGCGTTTTCAGGGAGAATGTCGAGTATCTTCAGACGGACATCCTCGTAAGGTGTGATGAAGGAGCAGAGAACGTTGGTGTGTTTGGATATCATCTTGGCCATGCGAGCTACCCCTAGTAAGTGGCGCTCGCGACCTTCGCGACTGAAGTCAGTGTTTGAGAAGAAATCGCGAATGGTGTCGCCATCTAGCACTTCGCAACCGAAGCGCTCGGCCGCAGCCATAGCGATGGTTGTCTTACCTGCTCCTGAGAGGCCAGTTAGCCAGACTACACGATTGCCCATCACTGCCACCTGAAATACGGCCGTGCCACAGTAGTTCCCTATATCACATCGCCGGGAGCGCGTACAACCTATATCGTACAGGGGGTAGGAGTAGTTGTGGCGATGATGGAGGATTTGGTTCCTGATGTTGGGGCTTTCCTACTAGGGGCTCCGAAATCAGGGACTACTTGGTTGGCCAACGTTCTGGAGCAGCATCCCGGAATCTGTATCTCGGATCCAAAGGAGCCAAACGAGGTTGCAACACACAAAGGGACTTTTGGTAGAAATGATGGAGGGCCAAATTGGGAGAGATACGCAGAGTGCTTCGTGGGGGATGGTCTGAAAATGGACTGTTCGGTACACGCACTCGCTTGTCCTGTTGCTCCTAGTAGAGTCGCCAAGTATTGGTCGGAAGCACGGTTCGTGGTTTGCCTCAGGGAGCCTAGGAGTCGTACGATTAGTCATTGGGGTATGGTGTTAGATACAGAAGAGGATAAACAGAATGATGTTGACTGGTCTGATTTTGCCTCTGCATGGCGAGATGAGCGTTTGAGTTGTGATACGCTGTATGGATCTTGTATGGAAAGGTGGTTGGGGAGTTTTTCTCGTGACCGTTTTCTTCTGATTAACTCAGATAGGATGAGGAATGAGGCACGGACTGTTCTGACTGAAGTCTTGGAGCATATTGGTGTAGATGCTTACGACTTTGACTTGCCTGCGGTGCATAATGCCAATACAGCGGGTGATAGGCGCCCACTGACACTATTCGGAAGGGCGTTCAAAGGGGCTGCGTCACTGATTCCAGGAATTGTCAAGCGGCCCCTGGTGAGTTCTCTGCAGAGTCGTGGAATCAATGTGTACAAGATGCCCGTTCTCAGTAGTCGGAGAAAGGAAAGAGAAGAGCCCAATGAATCGGAAATGGTGCAGATGAGAGAGGAGGTTCGACAAGATCTCTCAGTTCTTACAGAATTAACAGGATTCGAAATCTCAAATTGGTTATGAGCCAAATTGGTGGCCTGATGCTGAGAGTTAGTCTTGGGATGACACCCATAACTCGTTCCAACGGTTGTCCGCTGCAACTAGGAAATAGGGGTTCAATACGTCGTCCATGACGTCGTAATCCAGGGATACACCGAGAGGGTCTAGGACGGCGCCGCCCGCTGCGATCACAACTGCATGCGCAGCCGCGATATCCCAACAGGATGTAGGGCCAAAGCGGGGATAGAGATCCGCTGAGCCTTCAGCGACCGCACACGCCTTGAGAGATGAGCCCATTCTCACTAGGTCGTACTTACCTAGGGAGGTGGCAAAACTTTCGTCTTTCTCACCTCTGTGTGAGCCGCTGGCCACTAGGCGTACTGGCGCAGGGGGTGAGCTTGGCCGAACCAACATCAGCCCCGAACCAGAAGGTGCTCTACGCTCTGCAGGAACGCCAATTCCTCCGAACCATGTTGTCTTGGTTACTGGAGCATGAACAACACCAAATATTGGTTCCCAACGTCCTTCTCGATGATTCATCATAGCGATGTTTACTGTGAACATTCCATTTCTCTTGACGAATTCCTTGGTGCCGTCAAGAGGGTCAACTAACCAACAAGTTTCGGAGATAGTGGGGTCTCCGAGACTGCCTTCCTCTGAGACGATGGGTGTGCCTGGATCTATCCTACTCAATCCATCCATGATTACTTCATGCGCGGCGATATCGGCCTCGGTAAGGGGGGAATCGTCATCCTTAGTCGTGACTTGTATGGCGCTCGGCCTGTTGTAGACCTCCAATATGGCCTCTCCAGCTCGTAACGCAATAGTGACTACAGCCTCGTGGTCGAGCATTCGAACACCGTGCTCAGTAGTCCTGCAATTCATCCGCGGTGGATTCTAATTTTAGTCGGGCCTCTTCACTGAGGTGGAACAGGAATGGATCCTCCTCCCCAACGATGTTTTTCCACGAGGACATTGTGCGCGCCCAAATCTCCTCTCTGGAGTTCCATTCTAACCAACGATCTACGAAGTCGCAATGCCTCTGAATCTCCTCATCATCCGGTTCCATTCGACGGAGGATGGTGTTTGTCTGGGCGAGGAGTAATCCAAAAGAAGCGTTTAACTTGTAGGTTGTGAATGGATTGCGTTCCTGGACCACAGTGAGATGTTCTCGCCATAGGCCCAAAGTGGCGTCATAAACACGACCGATTAGGAGAACGGTGAGGAGGACTGATGCTCCGATGCCGAACATGCCCCAATATGTGGTGGAAATACCTAGGAAAGTGCCAGAGAATACCGGGCGCCAGCGCACGTATGGCCAAATCAACAGCGTCAGAGTGGCGGTCCAGAAACCCATTGAGATGAGTGTTTGACTCTGTTGGATTCGCCAGTACTGGCGCATGAACCACTTCTTCATCGCACCTTCCCTCCTATGGCTCTCCTTTCACCGTTGCGCGTCTGGGTCTGATTGAGTGGGGTTCTATCCTTGTCCCACAATCAGGGATGGGTCGATGTATGAAGCGAGGTTGTCTTGGAACTCGATCTCCTCTGCGAACGCTCTCTCGAGTTCGTGACGGATTTTGTCGTCCAAAACAGAGGAATCCGCAGAAACTGGTTTGAATCCGGGTGAGCGAATGGGGTCAAGCACGGCTCGGCGTAACTTTTTGGTTGGAAGAAGAATCTTGGCCAAGCCTGAGAGGAACGAGGGGGGGGTGCGAAGCATCTTTGCCCAACCTGCTGGATTCATCTGACCTCTCTCATTGTACCGAGAAAGTTTGGTACCTGGTGGCATCTTATTGGTACCTAACCATGAGAGGATTGTGTTGGTAGTAGCCAATGGGTCAGAGGCAATTGAAGATAGTGGAACCACCCTAACTCGCTCGCCCAGCTCTTCGATCCAACGGAGGGTGGGTGCTTTCAGGCGTGGGAACTGGAGGAAACTGTATGTCTCAGGTATATCCTCATCAGGGAGGAATGATTGATTTCGGGATAATTCAATCATAGTATCCCGGTCAATGTCGTACTCCACCAACCTCTTGCGATGCTCTTGATGCATGCTAAGCATCAGGTCCACGGGATGACGTAAGGTGATTATGACTCGAGCGTCTGGTAAATGCTCTGACACCGCCTCGAGTGCGCGAGGGGAATAGAGGTGGAAGGTGGATTTGTCCATCACCCATCGATGTTCCTCGGCCCCATCGAGATCGGCCCTAGGAGCTAGAATGGCTGTTCCCTTCGGATGAATAGGGGATGTAGGAAACTCTGCCGGTCCGGCCATCAAGAAGTGGCTTTCATTCTTCCAAGGGTGATGGATCTCCTCATGTGAGGCCAGCCAGTGCATCAACGAGGTGGTGCCAGTCTTCGGACCACCGATCAACAGTAAGTTTGGAGATGGGTGGAACCTGTGCATTCTTCGACCTCCATAGGGACGATGTCGAGGGTGGCTTTGAACGCCGCGCTTGGGATAGGGGTTCATTCCTCTTCAGAAATGGTGGTGTCACGAAAGTGGGCAACCACGACCGGGGCGATGGAATCGGAAGGGGCTATCTCTTCGAGACTATCGATCAAGACGAAGCGTCGAGGCACACCATGGCGACTGCCGAAATTGGAGTATATGCGGTGTCTAGCATCATCCTCATTGAGGGCGACTAGGTCATGACTGAAGCTTTGCTGACTCTTGCGGGCCCGAAAACTACCTATTGCCCGATACGCCTTCATCGCGCTGGCCACCTGAGGTCGTGATATAAACGCCACGAGACCGGTGAGTTGTCCAACGCGGTGATACTGGTGTTGATTCCCTCTCAGCCCCTCAAGGTTCAATAGCAGGTCCACAAGATTGTTGCCGAGTGAAATGACTGATGGGAACCCTTCGCAGGGACTCGGAGAAGAGGGGGAGCCTGATTTAGCCGCGCGCCTTTCAGATATGTCGCCCGAGCGACTTGCTGAAGAGGTGATTTCGGTTTGGGAGGAAGTGCTCAGAGTTGAGGGTGAGTTGGCCACTGCACGACAACGCGGTCGCGCCTTGGAGATGGAGTTGAATGCACGAGAGAGTGGTGGTTCAAACAGGGCTAGGGTGGCCGAATTGGAAGAGGCTTTGCGAGTAGCGGATTCAAGGATTGCCCAGATGGAGTTGTTGTTGGAGAACGAGCGGGTCCGCCGTGCCGATATTGAAGTGGGGGGTGAGCAGGGGCGTTTTGTGGAGTTGCAGGATGAAAATGCCCGCCTACTGCGCTCAGAGGAGGAGCATGTGATGTTGATACTCGATATGGAGGCGCAACTCGAGCTTTTGGTTAGTGAAGTAGAAAATCTCAGACGCCGTTCATCTCAGTGATGACTTTGGATAGCACTCGTTGGAGTTCATCGGCGTCGTCGAACTCCTCGGCGAGATTTCCTGTGATAATCCAGTCAGCACCAGCCTCCGCTGCTTTCCGAGCAGCATCGCCGTCACGGATACCACCACCGACGACAAGGGTGAGGTCGCATGCCTCTCTGGCACTTCGGATCAGGTTCTGCCCCACTGGAGAATCGGCCCCACTCCCCGCCTCAAGATAGAACATGCTGAATCCGTATGATTCGGCTGCCATCGCATAGGAACTAACGCGTTTTTCGTCTTCAGGTTGAATGAGATCGGCTTCGCCAACCTGCCCTGCTTTCCCACCCGGTGAACATATCAGATACCCCATTGGTAGAGGAGTCACCCCTGCCTCGCGAATGAAAGGGGCACCGGCGACCTGTTCCTCAATTAGAAATCGGGGTGAGGTACTGTTCATGAGCATCATGAATGTGATGCCATCGGCTGCAGGGGATAGGGCCGCTGCGCCCTGGGGGAAGAGTATGATTGGAACTGTCCACTCCGTCTCCTCAGATGCCGAATCTTGACTTGAGGCCCATGTGACTAGTTCCAGTGCCTCACGTATCGCGATGATTGTATTGTGCACATTATCCATATCCGTGTCAGAAGAACCACCCACCAATACCATCCGGCTACCAGCTGCTACAGCGGCGACGCATCGTTTAGCGGCAACCTCTGGGCTCTGATCTGCGGGGTCGATGAGAATGGCGTGGCGTGTCCCTATTCCTCGCCGGCAGACATACTCTAAGAGCCAGTTAGACGTATCTGTCATAAACTGCCGTCCTGAGTTTCCCATCTAAGGCTTTCACATTTCGAAAATCATACAACTCATCATATCTCCCAACCCCGTAACCGATAGATCCACCACCACGAAAGGAGATTTCTTGGCGATCCTCATCAATCTCAAGGATCGTGGTTCGGAGAAGGAATTGGGTACCTCTTGAAGCTAGTCTGATTGCAAGGAGTTTGACTAACCAAGAATATGCGGTCTTAGATGGGGTATCTTGATCAATTCCAATAGGAATCGTGCTATACCAATTTTCAGGAATTGTTGTAAGCGCGTCAGATAACACAAGTTCATCTGGAAGTGGTATTTCTGGAAATCCTATCTCAGCTTCTTCAGAATAAACAACCACTCGAGCAGTGGGTGTTTCATCAAGAATAGAATGAGCATGTTCCAAGGCTACTTTTGTAGAACCAAGAATTGTTATATCCACTATCTAACCACTCCAATAGAATTTTTTAAAATATTCAATGCAAAGACAGGACATGCGGGGATACATAATTTACAATGAGTGCAAACAGGTTCGTCCACATACACCATGACTCCTTCAAGACGAAGTGCATCAACAGGACATAGTGCAATGCAGGCCGCGCAGCCAAAGCATCGATCCTCATCAACTTCGAAGATAGCATCGAGTATTCTGGCCACAGTACCTTCGAGATGATATCCACTTCCTAAGACTGCCCCTACCCCTTAATTTCCACTGAAAGATAGATTTGATAGAATGATTCGATATGAAAACGAATATCTGGTCTTATTTCGATAACCAATCGAGACATGTAGCTGATATGAATTAACCATTCCTAGTAAACCAACGATTGAGTAGTGAACCCATTACCTTTCGACAAGAAATGAGAGGGATGGAGGGATTGTCTGATGAAAGATGAACGGTACGGCCCCCTATGGTCCTCTATACTCCTGGGCGTACTAGCACCTATCCCGATGAACCTGTCAGGGCTGGTTTGAGAGCCTTCTTTCTCGGTGGTGGAGATGAGGTTGGAAATGTTGGATGTATCTTAGAAGACTCTTCGGGAACGCGTCTTCTTATTGATTATGGATTAGCTCCGACACGTCCACCAAAATATCCTGCTGAGTGCCCACCTGTAGATCATGCAATTATTACTCACAGTCATATCGATCATATGGGAATGGCTCCTTGGTTAGTAGGACACCTTGGTACTAAATTACATGCAAGCCCCCTCACTGCTTCTCTCTCAGAAGTAATGTGGAGAGACACGTACAAAGTATCGAAAATTGAAGGGTATCCATTAGCATGGGATAGGCGAGATTTGGAGGAAGCACTGCAGGCTTGGACGACACATCAGATGGGTGATTGGTTTGAGATCGGGGCGTGGAAATGCAGGTTCCATCGAGCAGGGCATATACCCGGTGCTGTGATGATTGAGATAGAGACACCAGAGTTACGCATCCTTTGGTCAGGAGATATGGACACTAGAGCTAGTCCAAACGTTCTTGGAGCTTTACCTGTTGAATGTGATATATTATTTCTCGAGGGAACTTATGGTAATCGAATACACCCTCCCCGGATAGAAGAGGAGGAGCGTTTTGTCAGAAAGGTACTCGAGGTAGTGGATCGAGGCGGCACCGCCCTTGTTCCTGCATTCGCCTCTGGTCGAGGGCAGGATATCCTTAGGATTCTTCGAAGAGAAGCTCCTAATCTAGAGGTACACTACCATGGAATGGGGACGAGAGTTACACAACTTTGGATGGAACACCCTGAATCAATACGAGAGCCAAAGGGACTCAGTAAGACCTGGCGTTGGTGTCGACGCGTCTCAGGAAAATCTGACCGCCGAAAGGCTTTGGATGCAAATGTCATTGTGACTACAAGTGGAATGCTCGATGGTGGCCCCTCAATTTGGTATGCCAATAGACTCAGACACCAAAGGGCCAATGCTATTCTACTGACTGGGTACCAAGCGGAGGGATCTGGTGGTCGCTTACTCTTAGATGAAGGCAAATTGCGAATATTTGGAAACATCACCCCAATCGATCTCGAGGTCGAGCAGTTCTCCCTATCAAATCACGCTGGCCAGAAGGAGCTCACTTCCTTCGCACGCGCGTGTGCACCACGTCATGTTGTTATTTTTCACGCAGATCAGGATGGTAGAGAAGCCCTTTCTACCCAATTTGCAGAGGAAATGAAGGTCCACTTACCTACCAATCGAGCGGAACTATTGCTAGAATAAGTCTCCAACACTCCCGAACCATTGATAGGCCGTAGTTATCATGACGCAGAATACCTGTGCGAGAGCGTGGGTACAAAGGAAAAAAAGGTGAAAAAATGGAAGCATTAGACAAACAATTTGGAGTGACTGATGCGGGAAGCACGGTAGAAGCTGAGATACGCGCAGGAATTACGACATTCCTGACCATGGCGTATATATTGATGGTGAACCCAGCAATGCTCTCAGGAACAGGTATTGGATTCGACGAGGCCTTGTTCGCAACCGCGATTGCCGCATTTATTGGATGCACAGTGATGGGACTGTGGGCCAACCTACCCTTCGCGTTAGCGCCCGGTATGGGCCTTAATGCCTACTTCACGTTCGCAGTTGTGGGCGCGATGGGTATCGCTTGGGAGATCGCACTTGCAGCGGTCTTAGTTGAGGGAATTATCTTCATGATAATCTCCTTACCACAAGTGGGTTGGAGAACGCAAATGATCAATTCGATCCCCACAGACCTGAAGATTGCAACCGGGGCGGGAATTGGTATGTTCCTCGCCTTGATAGGGCTTGAAGAAACCGGCCTCGTGGTCAACAACGGCGTTGTACTAGTCAACCTAGGCGCAACCGCAGGGTGGGAATACAATTCAGGTGAACTAATCGCAATCGTAGGACTAATCGCAATTACAGGTATGATGGCCCGAGGAATGAAGGGCGCAATCATCTATGGTATCATAGGGATGTCAGTTTATGGTTGGTTAGTCTCAGCATCAGACCCATACAACGCCCTTGGCAATGCCGATATGGTAGTGGTCTATGGCAACGACGTCATCACAACAACTCCTCATTGGGGTTGTGAGTGGTGGAACGGCCCGGACGCAGTCTCCGGCACATCAGTCACATGGGATGATGGAACCACAGTTTGCCTCTATGCGGCCACAGACGTTTCTGTAATAGTGAACGCAGCCGCTGGATGGGGCTCAGATGTTGCTACAGCCCCCGCTGTCGCAGACCTAATCACTACAGACGCACTGACCGCTACCGGCGCCGTGGGCGCTGCTCTAAGCGCTCTTGGAGACGTAGGCGGGGATGTCGCACTCGGCGACTTCCTCTTGGTCATGATCACGTTCCTCTTCGTCGATATCTTCGACACTGCTGGCACACTCTACTCTGTGGGCCGTGCAGCAGGATATGTTGACGAGAATGACGAGCTAATGAACTCAGATGAAGCATTCATGTCTGACGCAGCAGCAACCATCGTCGGTGCAATGTGCGGTACAAGCACCACCACCACCTACATCGAATCCGCAGCTGGAGTCGAAGAGGGTGGAAAGACCGGCCTTACCGCTGTCACTGTTGGTGTTCTGATGCTATCTGGCTTGTTCCTATCTGGCCTCTTCAAGACCATACCACAGTTTGCGATGGCAACGGCCCTGATTGTGGTTGGTGCCTTGATGATGAGGCAAGTCGCAGACATAAACTGGGGTGATTTGGAAATAGCAGTACCAGCATTCCTCACGATGATATTGATGCCATTCACTTTCTCGATTGCGGCTGGTATCGCATGGGGTGTTATCTCATACGTCGCAATACAGATAATCGTTGGAAAGGGCAGAGATGTAAATATGGTCATGTGGGCGATATTCGTACTAATGTCGATGTTCTACCTCGGCCCTGGCGATCAAACTACCTTTGAGTTCCTCCTCGGTGGGCTCTGAGTAAGAATTACGTAACGGGAAACCCGGGTCTGACGGCATAGCCTGAAGGCCCGGGCCCCTCCTCTAATGAAGCGGGTAGCATGTCTGACGAATTGCTTCAAAACCTGAGAGGCGCCATTCGCACGGTGCCGGACTTCCCCCTAGAGGGGATTATGTTCCGGGACATCACCCCCGTGCTAGGCGATCCAACCCTCATGACAGGCATCACCGAACGCTTCACCCATGATATGGAGGATCTGGGCTGGCGGCCCGAAGCGGTCGTCGGCCCGGAGGCCCGAGGCTTCATCTTCGGCCCTCTTCTGGCGAATCACTTAGGAATCCCATTCATCCCAGTTCGCAAACCAGGTAAGTTACCAGCTGATACCATTCATGCTGAGTACAAACTCGAGTATGGGTCCAACACACTCGAGATGCATACTGACGCTCTATATCTTGGCCAAAAAGTCGTGATAGTAGACGATCTCTTGGCCACTGGTGGGACGGTGGGCGCCTGCATTGAACTCTGCGCTGCACAGGGTGCTGAAGTGTTAGGCTCACTGTTCGTAATCGAACTCTCTGGTCTTGGCGCTAGAAAAGCACTCTCCCCCATCCCTATTCACGCCTTGATCGAGTTCCCAGCCTGATTATCCCAGCATCCTCCCGATTTCTTCAAAGGGACTCTGTGTTTGCATGAGGCGTTAGCCATGGCGAAGACCCCTCCACCTCCACCTCCACCTCCACCACCGAAGGCCAAGAAAGCACCTCCACCACCACCGAAGGCCAAGAAAGCACCTCCACCACCACCGAAGGCCAAGAAAGCACCTCCACCACCACCG
>Ga0206678_10001710_pt1 | contig 14269 bp, 9 predicted proteins | sample M180m12015metaG_FD_155453 | JGI IMG/M metagenome (GOLD analysis project Ga0206678, IMG submission 155453) | Ammonia-oxidizing marine archaeal communities from Monterey Bay, California, United States - M1 80m 12015 | ecosystem: Environmental > Aquatic > Marine > Intertidal zone | place: USA... | reverse complement strand
ATAAGATCGTCTTCCGGAAAAATAGTAGGATTATCTGTAACTGAATTAATTTCTGTCTCTACTACCTGTATTATATAACTAAGTACATCCTTGGTAGCACCATGTACCTGTGGGATACAGCGAAAAGAATAAGGATCCTGAACATGTTTCTTCTCTTGTTGTTGCAATTCACTTCCATCCAGTATCATTCTTATTTTACGTGCAGTATCCAGCTGACCAGGGTGACTCCTTACTATATGAACCTGATCCATGAAAGGATTCAAATTAGCATCAAAAGCATCGATGGACATAGCAGCTATGGTGTCTGCCCAATGGTTTGCATTCATAGAACGAATGATTCCATGTACAGCATGAGCACTCATAAACTGTGTGCCATTCAATAAGGCCAATCCTTCTTTGGCTTTTAGTACAAATGGAGGTATAGACAATTCTTCGAATACATCGGCAGATCTTCTGCGCTCGCCTTTATAATCTACATAACCTTCATGAATTAAAGGCAAAGACAAATGTGCCAATGGCGCCAGGTCTCCAGATGCTCCCAATGAACCCTGTTTGTAAATAACAGGTAGTATATTGTTATTAAACATATAGATCAGACTATCTACCAATTCTAAAGAAACACCAGAATGTCCCAATGAAAGTCCTTTGATCTTGAGCAGTAACATCATCTTTACAATTTCAGGACTTACCTCATCTCCCATTCCACATGCATGTGACATTACTAAATTCTTCTGTAGTTGATTAAGGTCTTCATTAGAAATGACCTTGTTACACAGGGCACCAAACCCTGTATTAATACCATAAAAGAGCTCTTTACTTCCTTTGATCTTGTTCTCTAAATATTTTCTGCAATGAACGATCTTTTCTTTTACCTCAATATCGAGTGCTAACGTTTGCTGATCTTGTATGATCTGTGCTACATCTTCGATCTTCAGCTCTTCTACTGTAATAATGTAAGTGTTGTTCATTGGATTATTTTTTCAAAAGAGAAATAATGTCGTTAAAAGAATGAAAATGTTGCTCACCAGAATGCATATCCTTAAGCTCATAGCTATCTGGATGATTCCCTTTTCCATCGAAAATTACATATGGAATTGCATTGGCATTGGCATATTTAAGCTGCTTGCTAAATTTGGAAGCATCTGGATAAAATTCAGTATGTATGCCCTCTCTTCTAAATGCTGAAGCTAGGACCAACATCTGTTGTTCATTATCACCACTATTAGTAATTAGAAGCTGGGTAGTATGAACTTGTAAATCTGGAAAAAGATCTTTTTCTTCTAATAAATCATAAATTCTATCTGCCCCAAACGAAATACCCACTCCAGAGATATTCTTTAACCCAAAAATCCCTGTAAGGTCATCATAACGTCCACCTCCACATAAACTGGATGTACCCTGCTCTCCTACGACTTCAATAATGGCACCTGTATAGTAATTTAACCCTCTTGCCAAAGTCATGTCCAACTCTAATTTTGCATTTTTCAATGCCTGCTTTTCGAAAAAACTAAATACAGCTTGCATTTCATCGAGCCCGGCCATTCCTATTTCTGAGCTAGCAAGCACACCTTTTAATTCAGTTATTTTTTCTTGGAAGGTTCCTTTTATCTGTAAAATTGGTTTTAATTGTTCAATAGCCGAAGCTGAAATTCCTTTACTTACTAATTCTTCAACTACTTTCTCCTCACCTATTTTCTCCAGCTTATCTATGGCTACAGTAAGATCAATGAGTTTATCCTTTTCTCCTGTAATTTCCGAAATACCACTCAACACTTTTCTGTTATTCACCTTAATAGTAAAGTCTTTAATCTGAAGATCACTAAATACCTCGTCAATTAATGAAATGAATTCTATTTCATTATTCAATGAATTACTTCCTACTACATCTGCATCGCACTGATAAAATTCCCTGTACCTACCTTTCTGTGGTCGATCTGCTCTCCATACGGATTGTAGCTGATATCTTTTAAAAGGAAAGCTAATCTCATTCTGATGCTGAACTACATATCTTGCAAAAGGTACTGTTAAGTCGTATCTCAATGCTTCATTACATAGCTGATGCTCTATTTTCCCTTGTGATGTTGATGCATCAATATTTTTTAAAGCAGAAGACAGCTTTTCTCCTCTATTAAGAATCTTAAAAATAAGCCGATCCCCTTCTTCTCCATATTTACCAGTAAGAGTTGCTAAGTTTTCCATGGAAGGGGTTTCTATCTGTTTGAAACCATAATTTCTGAATGACCGCTGGATCACATCAAAAATATAATTCCTCTTCATCATTTCTGTTGGAGAGAAATCTCTTGTACCCTTTGGAATAGATGGTTTGCTCATTTTTTTAAATTGGGTATAAATTTAATATTTGCATTCAATATTCACAGCTAAAATTCATTTGGATGAAGAATTGATCAAGTGCTGAAAAACCTTCTTTACCTTTTCATTATTCATCATGTGTCCACACGGAACTTTATGCAAATGTATAAAGTCACTCTTAATTTGAAAGCGTTCTCCAATCTTTGGTGTAATAATACTATCAAATTCTCCAAAAATTAAATGGGTCTCAATATTATACTTGTTAATATTAGCTACAATTTTATTAAGGTCAGGAATTACATTCCTATAAGCCAGCCATGTATCATAAACCTGAAATCTAGCTTTTTCACTTTTCATGTTTTCATTGAAATAATGGTAAAGCTTTTCGCTTACAAAACCCAGCTTATAGACCAGCTTAGATAAATTGAAATAAACCTTAGGCCTGTGGAGGGTTGTTTTCATGAGCTTTCTACCAAAAGCTGTAAACACAATGAATTTATACCATGGATTCATGTACAGTCCATCCGGAGCCATTAAGTAAACCTTGTCGATCTTTTCCGGATAAAGTTCCATAAGAGCAAGTGCTGTTTTACCACCCATACTGTAACCCAGCAAAGAGATCTTATCTGCATTTTTTATAGTAGGAATATTCATGTATAGCTCTCCTATTTCCTTTATTTCCAATGGTTGACCGTGCTTTCTATTTTCTGGATATTTGGCCTGTTCATGAAAAAAATGATTAACTCCTATTGCATTATACATTCCATTTAGAACCGGATCGAAATATTGCAGATCTTTTGCGGATTGTGCATAACCATGAAAAGCCAGCATTGGCTTATCTCCATTACTTACAGTAAGATAGGGTACTGTAAATTCTTCAGAACGATAAAATTGATAATCTAAACTCAATTACAATAGTTAAACAGAAAAGTACTCTAAAATTAAAAAGATTTAAATAGAAAACTCGATAAACAAAAAAACCCATCTTTCGATGGGTTTTTAAATTCTGGCGGAGAGTGAGGGATTCGAACCCCCGGTACCTTTCGGCACAATGGTTTTCAAGACCACCGCATTCGACCACTCTGCCAACTCTCCAGAATTGTCTGCAAAAATAGAAAACTTTTTTAGTTGCTTTTATTACATTATAAAAATATCTTATTTATTTTTAAAGCAATGTCTTGGAAAAGTATAAATAACGGCTTTGAATCATATCTTAAACTGGAAAGATCCCTTTCCCCTAACACTGTTGAAAATTATTTAAGAGATATTAAAAAGCTAGATAACTATTTTTCTTCTATTGCAGAAAACAAAGTATCATGGTCAGAAATACAACTGGCACATCTTCAAGAGTTCCTAGCCTATATACATGACATAGGTCTTTCTGCTAATTCCCAGTCAAGGATTATTTCAAGCATAAAAGCATTCTATAAATACCTTATTCTCGAAAACTTAATGGACACCAACCCTGCTGAATTACTTGAATCTCCTAAGATCGGCAGAAAATTACCAGACACTTTATCTATAGAAGAAATCAATGAGCTTATTAGTGCCATAGACAGAAGCAAACCAGAAGGTGAAAGAAATATAGCAATTATAGAAGTATTTGTATGGCTGTGGAATAAGGTATCTGAGCTTATTGGACTTCAGCTTTCAGAAATTCATTGGGAAGAAGGGTTTATAAGAGTAATTGGAAAAGGAAATAAACAACGTTTAGTACCTCTTGGATCAGTGGCTCAAAAACACTTGAAGATCTATATTAAAGACATAAGGGCTCATTTAAAAGTGAAGCTTGATTCTGAAGATATTGTTTTTCTTAACAGAAGAGGTGGCAAATTATCAAGAGTAATGATCTTTACCATTATCAAGAAGCTGGCTGAGCTGGCTGGAATCAGAAAAAGCATATCTCCACATACACTCAGGCATTCATTTGCTACCCATCTTGTTGAAGGAGGGGCTGATCTTAGAGCAGTACAAGAAATGCTGGGTCATGAATCAATTACTACCACCGAAATATACACACACATGGACAGAAGCTATCTCAGGCAAGCCATTCTGGATTTTCATCCTTTAGAAAAAAAATGTAAATGAAAAAACTAATCACATATACACTTTTATGTATAATATTCTTCTCTTCATGTAAAGAGTTTATATACACTACAAAATACCATAGCCCTTCTACTCTATTCGACAAAGAACAATTTATAAAAACCCCCAACTATTGGCAATTTTATATACATGATGCCAATGGAGGAACTTATAAAGCTAGATCAGGTTCTTTTGACAGCACTTCTTTAGAAACTGTACTTGTTAAAACAAACCCTATTCATATTCCTGATACATTAAATAGATCTGCATCAAATAGAAAAAATGAAATACATATTTATATAAAAGACTCTACAATACCAGTTAATGATTATAAAGGATATACTTTAAAGAGATTTCATATTCATAAAAATGAGGTCATTGAGGTTATTTCTTACATGAACCCAGGTGACATTAAAAATGAAAAAAAAGTTAAACGAGAAAGAGGAGCCGTTACCATTTTGAGTATGATAATAGGGTTTATAGGTGTATTAACTCTATCCATTGTTATTATTGTTAATGCTATTAGTAATGCGCTTCCATCGTGGTGCTTTGTTGCCACAATGGTCTATGGATCCTATAATGCCCCAGAAGTTTTAATATTAAGAAGGTATAGAGATGAGAAATTAACTAAAACTATTGCAGGAAGAACATTTATTGGATTTTATTATACATTTTCTCCCCTTTTTGTTAAATGTTTTAAAAATGTAAAATTCATCAACCTATTTATTAAAAAATATTTAGATCGATATGTCAGTTTTTTAAAACGTAAAAACAATTGGTAATTATTTTTTTTGAGTTAGCAATAGCCTATTAATTAAAGTTGATTTAGTCAGGCAATTTTTTTTAATATCTATCCAACCTGCAATTAACACAAGAGCATATTCTATGAATATTAAGTAATAATTCTCACTCACTAACCCAATTTCTTTATAGGCAATGTAACTTAACAAGGCAGTAGCACTCCAAACTATAGGGAATAAATATCCTGTAAATACTGAAAAGCAAACCAAATAAATGACATACCAAGGATGAACTACAGATGCAACTCCAAAATAAATGAGTAACAACCAGCTCATCATTTTAAAGATTACAACCATATTCATTTCCCTTTTTAAGCTTAGATAAAAGAAGGTCAATAAAGCGCCTATTGTAATAAATGGAGTAATCTTTCCTATAATTCCAATCTCATTATAACCTGTTATCATTTCTCCTATCCACCTGAAAATGTAATAAAGACTTGCATTGAATTCAAAGCTTTGAAAGTACAAACCGAGACTCGAGCCAAATGTATCTATTAGCTGTAGATTCAGAAATGGTAAAAACAAGAAAAAAATGGATACAATTAATCCGATTAAAAATAACAGATACCCTTTTGTCTTTATTAAGGGATATAATAATGGAACGAACATCAATGGTATTAATTTAGTGCAAATAGCCATTCCGTAAAAAACTCCAGAAATAAACTTTTTACCTATTAAAATCAAATAAAAAGCACTTAACATCAATGACAATGTAAGCCCTTCGAAATGAAGATTCCCAGTTAACTCAATGATCACCAAAGGATTTAACGCATAAATCCATATCCTATTTCTTTTAAAATTCAATTTATCTAGAATTCTTATAAACATAAAAAAAGCCAGACACTCAAATAGGATTAAAATAAGCCTTATACAAATAATATTTTTAACAATTGAAGTTCCAGATATTGAAGCAGAAACAGTAAATACCAATTGGCTTAAAGGAGGATAAACTGAATAATAATATTTGGAATTCATCCCTTTAGGAAAATGATTAATTGAGGATGAAAAGCAAGTTTTTTTTACCTCATTTTTCGCAGGATCTCTAAATTCATATAACGAAGGAATCTGTTTATAAGGATTTTCTCCATCCATAACCACATTGCCATCCCAATAAAAACGATAAAAATCATCAGACAAATTGGGAGTCATGAAAAGCAGAACACACCTAGTTACAATTGCAATAACAATAATATGTTTTGTATCTAGCCATAATTCATCATAACTAATCTTAAAACCCAGTAATAGGTAAAGTGAAAAGGCAAGGATGAAAAATAAAAATAGCTCTATCTCTTTATCTCTTGTGATTTCATAACTAAACCAATAGAACAAAAGAGAAAAAATAATGGCAACTAATAGCTGAGCACTATACTTTTTTAATAAAAGCATTTTTAATGGTATAAAAACTGGAATAACTATATCCAAATACAATCATCAATAAAAACAAAATCATATAATAAACACTGAACTGAAAAGAATAATAAATACCAATTAAAGCATAGATCAACATAAGCAGCTCAAGTATTACAAGGGGATTTAATACACGCCTTAAATATTGATTGTTTTTTAACTGGTTCTTATCTGAAATATTAAATTTAGGAGTTCTTATAAAAGGGGATTTTATTCCTAAAAAACCTTCCATTACTCCTATTGATATATGTAGAGCTATCCCCATATATATACATAAGAATATTGGGAAAAAAATTAAATTTTTAAAAAAGCTCCTATAACCACCACTATTATCTCTTTTATTAGCAATAAAATAAGTAACCCCTAGTAATAAAGTGGAGATGAAAAAACAAGTTGAGTATTGAATTAAATTAGAAAGAAAAGGGTAATAATGGCTTATATAAATGATAGGGAGACTCAATAGAATTAAGATCATCATACAGATAAACATAGATGAATTCATTAAATGAAAAAATGCATTAATCTTAGCATAAAAAGATATTGATTTAGTTGACAAAACAGAAGATAGATTTTTTCTAGCACACTCTGCAGCTCCTTTAGACCATCTAAATTGCTGAGTTCTTAATGCTTCTATAGTGATGGGTAATTCAGCAGGAGACGTCACATCTTCTCTGTAAACAAACTTCCACCCCTTTAGCTGTGCCCTATAGCTAAGATCCAGATCTTCTGTAAGTGTATCACTTTGCCATCCTCCAGCATCGATTATACATGATTTTCTCCATAAACCTGCAGTTCCATTAAAATTAATAAAACATCCAGCTTCATTTCTCCCTCTTTGCTCTATGGAAAAATGTGCATTTAAAGCAAATGCCTGTAATCTTGTTAAAATAGAATATTTGGGATTAATATGATCCCATTTTGTTTGCACCATACCAATACTATTTTCTTTAAAATGGTGAATGGTTTTTTCAATAAATGAAGGATTTGGTAAAAAATCTGCATCAAAAATAGCAATGAACTCCCCTTTACAAATAGACATACCATGCTGTAATGCTCCTGCTTTAAAACCTTCTCTATTTTTCCTCCTTATATGATTAATATCGAATCCTAGATTAGAGTAATAAGTCACTTTTTTATCAATTAATTCAGTAGTCTCATCTGTACTGTCGTCTAATATTTGGATTTCGAGTCTATCTTTTGGCCAGCTAATATCGACCACAGAATCTATGAGTCTTTCTATTACATAGTATTCATTAAAAACAGGTAATTGAATAGTTACAATTGGACGATCCTCACTTACAATCTCTCTATTATCATTTACAGATCTCTTACTTTTTAAATAGCTGATCGCTAAAGTGAATTCTGTTAATGCATATAAGAATATAAAGATCAATACTAAAAAATATATAACTACAATTAATACTGACATCATTTACTAAAACTATATTTGAAAATAGTGGTGATAATTTTATATCCTGCTAATATCGTACCTTTTATAGTCCCTGATATTTTACTTATTCCAATTCTTTTTCTATAATCTACAGGAACTTCCATTACCCTTAATTTTTTCTTTACAGCTTTTAGCTGCATTTCAACTGTCCATCCATAATTCTTATCGGACATATTTAAATCTAATAGCTTATTAAAGTCAATCGCTCTAAATGGTCCAAGGTCGGTATACCTGAAGCCATAAATTAATAGTATAAGACGAGTAGCAAGCCAGTTACCAAAACGTTGTTGTAAGGTAATTGACTTTTTCTCTGCATTCCCCATTACTCTAGAACCAATCACTAAGTCCTTTTCTTTTTGAATAATTGGTCTTACCAAATCTTTCATTTGTTCTGGATGATCAGAATAATCAGCATCTAAAAAAACAACAATATCTGGCTTAGTTTCTTTTCTTTTTAAATAATGGATCCCTTTTAAACATGCATTTCCATATCCTTTTTGATTTTCAGCTATTACTTTAGCTCCATTTGATGTAGCTACCAATTCAGTTTGGTCTGTGGAATTATTATTGACTACAACAATTTCTCTAACAACATCCTTTGGAATATCAATAATTACATTTTTAATGGCTAGCTCCTCATTAAAAGCAGGTATGATCACATCAACGATCAATATAATTGTTTATTGGTAATTTCTAGATTTAAGCTCCCAGTCATAAGGTTTGTAAATAATCTTAGGATTGACATTTTCATCAATAATATTATTCTTAATCATTACTTTATAAATACCCAAATTTCCACCAAAATCTTCTGCAAACCATTTTAACAACTCACTGATCTCTAATGTGTTTGATAGTGTATCATAAACAGAACTCTGAACTATAAACAAATTCTCTGCAACAGTTAGATCTTCCTGGATGGTTTCTGGTTTATAATATGCAATTGCAGGACATGAAGCAGCACCACAGTTCATTGTAAAATGTATTCTATAGTCTAAACTATCTAACTTAAACTTTTTCACAAGGGTATTATCGGACTCCTTTAATCTCAAAATTCCATGCTCTAGATCATTAAGACTTACATTTGTTCCAGCAACTACCAGATCTTTAGAATTGAAAAATTGGTCCTGATCTTTAAATGAATTTTCATCTGAATAAATTTTCACCTGAACCAATGAATTATAAACGTTAATCCAAAATGCCAAACTTTTATTATAGGAATTCAAATCCTTAGAAAGTAAATCTGGATCTAATTTAGACAATGTATCTACATAAGCTTCTAAAGGATCTTCATAACGAACTGCCAAATAAAAGTCCTGAGAAAAATACATTAGGTCATTCGGATAAAAATAAGATTTATCTGAAGAATTATCATCATCATTCTTTTCCAAAGAAGAACTGCAACTAGATAATACAGAAATGAAAATTAAAAATAAAAATGGGGCAGAAATCAATTTTTTCATATGTATAGTATAATGCGGCTAAGATAAAGGATATATCCTAACTACCATCTACTAAAAAGGATTAGTTGCCCAGACATCTAACTCAGGCACCATTCCTCTTTTTTCCATATTTATCATGGCTGAAATTGAATGTGCAATTTCATTAGGGGTCAATTTTTTATTTTCTAATGGTCTTTCTTTTCTATTTTTTTGGTAAAATGCAGTTGGCACTTCACTAGGATTAATTAACATCACCCTTATGTTTTCTTTTCTTAGCTCCTGAGACCAGCATTGAGTCATCCCTCTTAAAGCAAATTTTGATGCTGCATATATAGTTCCTCCTTCAAAACCCTTTTTCGCTGCTGTAGAACCAACATTAATAATCGTTCCCTTTTGTTGAACTTTAAAAAATTTGATGACTTCTTTTGTTAATAATGCCAAGCCAAATACATTGGTTGCAAATACTTCTTCAAAATGAGATAGCTTGACATCCTTTAATTGGGCAAAACTTCCTATGCCTGCATTATTGATCAAAACGTCAATACCCCCCATTGAATGAAATGCATCAAGTACTTTTGCATCTATTGATTTGTATTTACTTACATCCATATGAATTGGAATAGCCTTGATCTCCTGTGCAACAATATCTAGTTTTTTCTTATCTCTTCCTGTAATGGCAACAATTGCCCCCTTCGATATTAAGAGAGCTGCAGTTGCTTTTCCAATACCAGAGCTACCACCTGTAACTAATACCTTTATTCCTTTTAGATTGCTCATTATTATGTTTTTTACAACTATTTATAATGTTTAAAAGTAATAAGTTAAATGGTTCATTTACATAGAATTAAAAAATCTTAATAGTTAGATAAATAAAGGCTATGATTTAGTTCATTATGTATTTAATAGGAAAAAAAAACAATATCAAGTATCTTTAATATCATATATAAAATATGTTGCCTATTAATAACATACTGAAAGGCTTCATTCTGTCTTTAGTTACAATTATACCAAACCCCTATTTTTATTTACAAAACATCTTAGAAAACGGAGGTTTTGAAGAAGGACAGGGTGATTGGTCTACCTATTTTGACTCAAGTTTGGGTTACAATGGCAATCTTTCCATATCGTCATCTAATGTACATAGCGGAGATAATGCTGCCAAGATTTCAATTACTCAGGTTCCTGCTAATCCTCAAGCACTAAAAGCACAGCTAAAAAACAATCTTTTTCATATTGAAGCTGGACATTCCTATCATGTTTCATTATGGTTAAAAGCATCACAAAATATTGATGTCCAACTCATCTTAGTACAAAACACTACTCCCTGGACCTGGTTGGGGGCCAAAACAGTAACTTTATCAAGCTCCTATCAGCTGTTCGACCTGTATGTTAATTCTGCTCCTTTCACAACCGATGATGATGTAAGATTTGCCATAAGATGTGGCAATGCTGTAGCTGATATTTATGTAGATGATGTAGTAATTACAGATTGTACATCACCCATAAATTATTATAGTCTACATACTTCTGTTACGGGAAAAGGAACAGTCAATATCAATCACACATTAGGAATTCAGGATTGCATTGAAGCTTGTAATGACCAATTTCAAAATGGAGAAGTAATCAACCTTACAGCAACACCAGAGCAAGGTTATACTTTTGAAGGTTGGTCAGGAGCATGTTCAGGAAACGGAAGCTGTTCTGTTACTATGGATCAAGTAAAATATGTTGGTGCTCACTTTACTGAAAGTGGAGCTGATAATTCATGCATTAATTATAGAAATAGAACAGATTGGACGAGTGCAGGTTATGAAGGAGTTATTCCTTATGATGGAAATATCATTGACATGACTCAGCCACCCTATAATTGTATAGGTAATGGTAGCTATAATAATTATCAAGCATTATTAGACGTTTTAGATGACGTTAAAACTATGTCTGGTTTCAATATAATTTATTTTCCTTCAGGCACTTATTATATTGAAGGACAGGAGAGCTTTTTCATACCAGACAATACTGTAATAAGAGGTAATTGTTCTAGTAATACTACATTAGAGATTAACTCAATTGTAGGAATTGACCCCTTAGACAATAATAAAATTTTTAGAATAGAAAGAATTGGAGGTCAATCTACAAAATTTGGTCCTGAAACTCCTTTATTAGGCGGATATCATATTGGTAGTAACTCTTTAGTGATTGAAGATGAGACTGTAATAGATATTGGTGATTTCATTGAGATTCGTCAGCACAACGATACTGTTAAAATGGACAGTGAAAGGGTGCCTTCAGAAATAGCTAATTCTACCTGGAACAATGCTTATACTGGATCTGCTTGGGATGCCGTTGGAGAAATCTCAAAAGTCATTGGTAAAAATGGAAATAAACTATTACTTGACAGGGGGCTGCATTACACCTATGACCCTAAATTATTTCCTATGATCAAAAGAATTGGCTTAGTTGAAAATGTTGGAATAGAAAATATTAAGATCTATAGACCTAATGGTAATAAGGACAATATGAACATAGCTATAGAAAGAGCCTATAATTGCTGGGTACGGAATGTCGAAAGCTCATGGGCGATGAAATGTCATGTTTCATTAGTCAGGTCTTATCATTGTGAAATAAGGGACAATTACATACACCATGCTTATGATTATGGTGGAAGCGGTCATGGATATGGTGTATCCATTAATCACAGAGCAACTAGCTGCTTAATAGAGCACAATGCTTTCAATACTCTTAGACATGCCATGGTTCTAAGTTATGGGCCTATTGGGAATGTATGTGGCTATAATTACAGCAGGGTAAGTTATGATCCATGCGCAGCCACAGTGCCCATCATTGGAACTTGTATTGGAGATGTAAAAGCAGATATTTCATTGCATGGATTTTACCCATTAATGAATTTATTTGAAGGAAATATAATTGAATACATCCATTCTTCAGACTGGTGGGGACCCAGTGGTCCTGGGAATACATTTTTTAGAAATAGAGCAACTGAGCAGGAACTTTACATAAGTGATAATTCTCATTATCAGAATGTAATAGGAAATGAATTAACTTATAATCCTATAGGATGGTCGGATAATTTTGAAATTGATGGAAGTGTTAAGCATACCACCAAACATAGCAACAATGACCTTGGGGACATCGATGTCAATAAAATAAACACGCTGCCAGCTAGTCTTTACAAAACAAATCCCAATTTCAACTATGGTTTCCCTGTTCCTAATATTGGACCAGTTTCAGGCATTAATCCTTCTGGTGATTACCCTTATGCAATGCACGATAATAAAGCAAAATACAGATATGACAACAGTACTTATAAAGCTCCCTGTATTACCACATGTTCCACAGATATCATTGATGAACACAGCTCTTGCGCTTCTAGTGTCGACCTACTAGCTCCTACAGAAAACACCATAAAGATTCTATATGGAATTATTATAGAAGACATTCCTAATACTTATGGAGGTGGTACTGAAGGAAATCCTGAGATTTACATTAAAATGTATAACAATGCTGGCACATTGGTTTTTTCAAGTGAAAATAGCTACATAAGTGCTACTCCTGATATTTACATTTCTTGTGATTATCTCCCCATAGATGTTAATGATGCCTATCATGTCTATGTGTATGACGATGATGGAGCAATTAACCCTGATGATTTTTTAGGCACAGTATCCTTTCAAGGCTCAAGTAATTCAAATTTTTTCTTTGATTATATCTCTGGGGAACTACTTCAAATCCAGCTTAATAAAGAATCCTATAATACTCAATATCAATGGAGCAATGGAAGTAATTCTAATCCATTAACAGTCAACCAAAGTGGTACTTATTCTGTAATTGTAACTAATAATTTTGGATGTGAAAGCACTGATAGTTCTATTGTTACACTTGCTCCTGCTCCTCAGATTACATCCCAAAATCTTAATCTCCAAGAGATTTGCTTAGGAAATATCATTAACCCTTTATCAATCAATGCATCTGGTGGAATCAACCTTTCTTATCAATGGTACATCAACAACACCAATAATACATCTGGTGGTAATGCTATCAATGGCGCTAACAATTCTTCCTATTTGCCCAATACTACAAATGCAGGCACCTATTATTATTATTGTGTGGTAAGTGACACTAATACTGGTTGCAATGATATTTTTTCCAGTGTTGCCACTCTTCAGGTCAATGACCCTCTATCAATATCTACTCATCCATTATTAAGTCAGACATCCTGTGAAAATGGGGTGATTTCTCCCATCAGCTGCAATACAAATGGAGGAGGAACAATTTTTTATCAATGGTATATAAATTCAACCAACAGTAATTCTGGGGGAACAGCAATTTCTGGCGCCAATTCTTCTATCTATACTCCTTCTATACAAAATATTGGAACTCAGTATTATTATTGTGAAGTTAATTCAACTGGATTAGGATGTAATTCAATTATCTCAAATACTGCAGAGATCATTATTATAGAGCCTATCAATATAAATTCTCATCCCATTTCAAGCCAACTCATTTGCTTAGGTGACACTCCTAATGATCTGTTGGTAAGTGCCACTAGTAATTCAAACCTTACCTATCAATGGTATTTGAATAATATTAATTTGAATAATGGAGGATCAGTGATATTTGGAGCTAATACAGCTAATTATTTACCTCCTTCCAATAATGTAGGTACCTACTATTATTATTGCCAAATAAATTCATCAGTAGCTGGCTGTAATAGTATTTTATCAGACATTGCAGAAATTTCTATACAATCCCCTATTTCA
>Ga0206678_10001708_pt1 | contig 14276 bp, 9 predicted proteins | sample M180m12015metaG_FD_155453 | JGI IMG/M metagenome (GOLD analysis project Ga0206678, IMG submission 155453) | Ammonia-oxidizing marine archaeal communities from Monterey Bay, California, United States - M1 80m 12015 | ecosystem: Environmental > Aquatic > Marine > Intertidal zone | place: USA... | reverse complement strand
CTTTGTTCACCACCTTCACGCCTCCTGGAGTTGGGTAGTTTCCTGTAAAGTACCAGTCTCCTTTATGATCAGGGCAAGAAGCGTGTAAATCCGAAATAGATTGGTAGATAATTTCCACCTCAGCATTCGTTCCTTTAGGAGTCAATAGCTCACTTATCTTAGACGAAATTTCTTCAGCAGTAAAAGGCTTGTATATCTCCTGTACATGATTTACCATCTCCTCTTTTGGTATATGAGCTTGTGCTTTACACTTTTCGTATGCCTCCGTAAGAATATTTTCTTGTTTAGTATCTTTCAATAATTCAACAGCTGCATTAAAGGCAATAAAATCACCCATTTTTGCCATATCAATTCCATAACAATCAGGATATCTAATCTGTGGAGCGGAAGAAACAACTACAATTTTCTTAGGATTTAAACGGTCCAATATTCTAATAATTGATTGCTTTAAAGTAGTTCCTCTTACAATACTATCATCAATCATAACCAGATTGTCAGTAGGCTTTACAGTACCATAAGTAACATCATAAACATGAGCAACCAAATCATCTCTACTATCATCAGAAGTAATGAAGGTTCTCAATTTTGCATCCTTAATTGCTATCTTTTCAGCTCTTGGAGAAATTTCCATAATTTTAGCAATTTCATCATGACAAGGATTATTACCTAGCTCCTGAATCTTCTTTGTTTTTACTTCATTTAAGTAAGCATGACATCCTTTTAATAAACCAAAGTAAGATACCTCAGCAGTATTTGGGATATAAGAAAAAACAGTATTCTTTACATCATTGCTTATAGACTTTAATACCTTTGGGAAGATACGCTTACCTAATTCTAGTCTTTCATTATAAATTCCGGCATCATTTCCTCTTGAAAAATAAATACGCTCAAACGAACAAGCTTTTCTTTCTAATGGCTCACGGACTTGTTTTTCTTCAACTGTACCATCCTTTTTAATGATGAGTGCATGCCCTCTTTTTATTTCCTTAACATCTTCAATATTTACATTGAATGAAGTTTGTATAACTGGTCTTTCTGATGCAACTACAACAATCTCATCATCTTTATAATAATATGCTGGGCGAATAGCATTTGGGTCTCTCAATGCAAAAGCATCTCCATGCCCCATCAAGCCACACATTACATAACCTCCATCCCAATACTTTGCGGATTGTGTTAAGATATCTTGTAAATCCAACTCCTCTTCAATTACTTTAGTAATCTCTTTTTTAGTGAATTTATCTTTATGCTTGTAGTAAATCTCATCATTGGCCTCATCTAAAAAATGACCGATTTTTTCCAAAATTGTAACGGTATCCGCTTTTTGTTTTGGGTGCTGCCCTAAATCAACTAATTGATTAAACAGCTCATCAACATTTGTCATGTTAAAGTTACCTGCTAAAACAACATTTCTTGTTTTCCAATTATTTTGTCTTAAAAAAGGATGACATTGTTCAATGGTATTTTCTCCAAAAGTACCGTATCTTAAGTGTCCTAAAAATAACTCACCTGTAAATGGCAGGTTATCTTTCATCCAGTTTGGATCTTTTAATTTTTCAGGGTCGTTTTCTTCAAGTTCAACAAACCTTCTGTTTACTTGCTTAAACACATCTTGTATTGGGTTAGTTGCTACCGATCTTTTCCTGCTGATGTATCTTTTTCCTGCTTCTACATCTAGCTTTACATTAGCCAATCCTACCCCATCTTGCCCTCTGTTATGTTGCTTTTCCATCAATAAATACATCTTGTTTAATCCGTAAAGTGATGTCCCATATTTCTTTTGGTAAAAATCTAATGGTTTTAACAATCTTAACATTGCTACACCACATTCGTGCTTTATTGAGTCGCTCATTTAGTAGGTTTTGAGGGTGTAAACATAGTTTTTATTCTGCGATAATTTTCATTAATCCACTTATTCCTGGATTAGAATAAATTACGCCATCAATATCAAGAGTAGGAATGATTCTTTTTCCATTATTTGCTTTTTCAATAAAATCAATTGCCTCTTGATTATCATTGCATATAATATATTCATACTTTATTCCTTTTTCATCAAGAAATCTTTTTGCAACTAAGCAATCAGAGCACCAATCGGCACCATATACTTTAATATTCATTGGCATAAAATTTATAGGTTAGTCCGTTTTGTATTATAGTACATTCCTTACAATGTGAAAGATAAGTGAATTCAAATGGTTGTTTTACATCAAAGTTGCTTGGTGTTGTATCAAATAATCTGGAACACTCTAATTCTCCATCAGGAGAAAATCTCTCAATTCTGTAAGCTTCATTTTCTTGCTTAATAGTAAACCAAGAGCTTGCTCCTATCCCACTAATCAATTGTGCTTTTTCCGATATGTTTTCTGGTCTTTTCATTATCTCTCAATAGATGTAAAATAAGCTTCTAATCTACTCTTTTTTACTTCAATACATTTGTTATTCTCCACCACATAATAATGATGATTTGTAATGCATACATTTCTTTTAGGTGATGGAGAAATACAAAAAGGGTATTTTAACCTCAGCTTTTTTATCAATGAAGGTCCTGACGCATTAATTACTTTTGCAACAAAACGGGAACAATTTGTACCTGGCCTAACAAGAGGTCCGTAAGGTACCATTCCTTTTTTTTGTATTCCTTTTGCTTTATTAAAAGCTAATTTAAAATCTACATTACTTAGAACTGCAGCATACATTTTTCCTTCACCATGTGTAGCCTTCATTTGTGATAGATATAAAAGTATCTCATCAATATTTGCAATCTTATTCTCAGATATTTCAGCATCAATTACAGCAATATCTTGGTCAGTTTCTATATCTCTTACTCTACCATACCCTTCTGGAGTATGATACCTTCCAAAATCAAAATAATGCACTTTATTTGTAGTGGAATTGACAAGTGCCAATGCAGAATGACCAACCCTGTACTTACCATCTTGAGATAGAATATTATCATACCAAGCTCCTGAAGCTTTTACCATTCCTTCTGGCCATGCTAGGGTAATTATAAAATCGTTTTGCATTTATTATGATATCCTTTTTATAGAGTCAGCATTTTCATTAGCAAATTTTTCTAAAACATTAAAAAAGTGTTTTAAATCTTCATGAGTATTCTCTCCATTTATCGTTACCAACCTTACAAATCCATTATCATGAAAATGGCCAAAACCTACCATTAAAGTATTGCTTTCATAAAGTTTCGTGCACAAATCTTCCGGGTCAAAATCTTTGTAATTAAAACAAACTGATAACGAATCTTTAAAACTATACAATGTATAATCAGAATTAGAAGTTACATAATTTCTAGCATTATCAGCCAATGAAAATTCATGCTCAACTATTTTAGCAATTCCATTTGTGCCAATTGCCTTCCACATAGTCCAAAACTTAAGTGCATTATTTCTTCTTCCACACTCAAAAGAAGTTTGCCCCAAATTAAAATCTTCATCATGTGTTTGATACAAATAAGTAGCATCATTATTAAATGAATTATAAAGGTCATGCTTATCTTTTACTACTAAAGTTGAAGTGCTTAATGGAGCTCCTAAAGTTTTATGAGCATTAAAACAAAACGAATCTGTTTGCGCAATTCCTTTTACCAAGTGATTGTACTTTTTACTAAAAATAACTGATCCGCCAAATGCCCCATCTAGATGCAACCAAATATTATTTTTCTTACAAATTGGTGCCAACTCCTCAACATTGTCAAACGCACATAAAACAGTTGTCCCTGCAGTGGCATTTATATAAAAAGGAACAAAGCCATTTGCAATGTCATCTTCAACTTGATTTTTAAAGGCATCAATATTTATCCTTCCCTGTCCATCCGATTTTATATAACGAACATTATCTTTACCTAATCCTGTAAAGGATGCATTTTTTGCAATTGAGTAATGAGAGTTTTCTGATGTATAAGCAATCAATTTTTCATTAATACCTCTATACTTTATCTCAACATTTACTTTATCTCTAGCCATTACTAACGACATGAAGTTGCTCATACTTCCTCCTGTTGGAAAAGTTCCTCCTGCATTTTTATCATATCCAATCAGTTTATAAACCTGAGAAAGGATTTCTTTTTCGACTGCAACTTGTGGTCCTGCAATTTTATAAGTAGCCATGGAATTATTAAGGAATACAGCTAGTAAATCTCCTAAAACTGCCTTTGAGTGCCTACCCCCAAAAAGCTGATTGAAAAATAATTTTGATGAAGATTTCGGACTTTTTAACATCAAATCTCTTAATGTAGATGTGAATTCAACACCAATTGATGCTTCATTTTGCAATGAAATATTTAACACTTCTTTTATATCAGATGATTTTATATTTTCTGATATAGGATTGAGTTTTTCATCTTCTAAAAACACTTCAATTAACTCATTAAAAACTTTTAAATCCTCTTTTATATTATTCGACATTAAATGTTCCTTAAATTAAAGCGCAAAAGTAGAAAAATAGTTTGCTTTTTAATTTTAAGAAGAAGAATATCTTTTGAATGCGTAAGATCCCCTCTAATTATATAGAGACAAATATCATAAAATGTGTATTTTTGTAGAATGAGAAAGATTTTAATTCTACTATTTAGTTTTTTTTACTTTACTTCAAGTGCACAAATTGTTGTCAATGAGTATTCAGCAGCTAATTACGATACTTACACTGATAATTATGGAGAATATGAAGATTGGGTAGAACTTTACAACCCAACTGCAGTAGCAGTAGACATAAACGGATGGGCTCTTTCTGACAAAGTCAATAATCCCCTCAAATGGATAATTCCATCTTCATTTATTGTTCCGGCTGGTGGTACTGTACTAGTTTATTGCTCAGGTAGAGATGAAGTAATTGGTTTGAATGCACATTCTAATTTTAAAATTACTCAAACTAAGGGTAGTGAAGTATTTATGCTTTCTGATGGTGGTGGAGTATTGCAAGATTCAATAAGAGTTTTTGCAAATCAAAATTCACACACTAGAGGTAGAGAGACAGATGGATCTGCAATATGGAGTGTTTTTGTTAATGGAACACCTAATGCAACTAATGTTGGTGCAATGCAAGAATACGCCACAGCTCCTGTTTTCTCGCAAGTTGGAGGGTATAATGCTGCTGCCATTAATATAACTTTAAGCTCTCCAGAACCAAACATTACAATTTACTATACCACTAATGGAGATGAGCCAAATAATACTTCAGCTCTTTATACCACAGCAATTAACATTGCAAACACAACAGTGGTAAAAGCGATTTGCTATAGTTCAGACCCAACAATTCCTTCTAGTTTTATTGATTACCATACTTTTTTTATTAATGACACTCACACTATACCTATTTTGTCAGTATCTGGAAATACTGGAACAGGAGGGCTTGAAGATTTATTAGATGGTGGTTGGGGAAGCTCAGGGCTTGAGCCTGAAGGCACAATAGAATGGTTTGATAAAAACGGAATATTACTTGATAAAGGAACTGGTGAGTTTAATAAACATGGTAATGATTCTTGGGCTTACGATCAAAGAGGATTTGATTATGTAATGAGAGATCAATTTGGATATAATTACGCTTTACAAGATGAAATATTTATGACAAAGAATCGTGATAAATTTCAAAGAATAATTGTAAAAGCAGCTGCAAATGATAATTACCCGTTTTCTTATGGAGGTTCTGGTGCTCATATTAGAGACGCATATGTTCATCATTTATCTCAGTTAGCTGACTTAAGAATGGATGAAAGGTCAACTACTTCATGCATTCTATATTTGAATGGTGCTTATTGGGGTGTTTATGAAATGAGGGAGAAAGTTGATGACCATGATTTTACAGATTATTATTACGATCAGGATAAAAACAACTTGCAATATTTAAAAACTTGGGGAGGAACTTGGACTGAATATGGAGCTCCTAATGCACAACCAGATTGGAATACCTTTGTAAATTATGTTGCTGCAAACCCAATGGTTAATCAAGCAAATTATAATCAAGCAAAAAGTGAATACAATACAGGCAGTTTAATCGATTATTTTCTTTTGAATTCATATGTAGTTTGTCAAGACTGGTTAAATTGGAATACAGCTTGGTGGAGAGGAATGGATCCTAATGGAGATAAAAAGAAATGGCGGTACACGCTTTGGGATATGGACAATACATTTGACCACGGAACAAATTATACAGGAATTCCAAGTTCAGACCCTGACGCATCACCTTGTGATGCAAGTACTTTAGGTAATACTGGTGGGCAAGGGCATGTTCCAATTTGGAATGAAATGCTTACCAACCAAGAATTTCATGATGACTATATTAACAGATGGCAAGATTTAGCAAATGGAGGATTATCTTGCGATTTTATGATATATGTATTAGATAGTATGGTTGCGGTAATTGAGCCTGAAATGCCAAGACAAATTACAACCTGGGGTGGTACTTATGCTGCTTGGCAATCTAATGTTACGGATTTAAGAGATTTTATTTTAGCAAGGTGCGATAGCATGAATTCAGGTTTTGTGGATTGCGATACTGCAATTACAGGAATATTTAATGTTACAGTAGAAATAGTTGGAGTTGGAGAAGTTGAAATGAGTAATAGCAATATTATTAATCCGTTAAATTCTGGTTGGACTGACCAAAGATTTGGTGGTATTGACCTTCCTTTTGAAGTAGTAAGCGGTACATTTGATCATTGGGAGGTAATATCAGCTACAGCTTATGTATACGACCCAAATGTTGACACTTTAGTGCTTGACTTACAAAGTGATGTTTTAGTAAGAGCATACTTTGGAGAGAGTAGAGGTATTGTATTTGACATAGATCCATTAGGGACTACAACATCAATTGATATAAATGGAACGATTATTGGTGCTTTCCCTTATACCATGTCGAATATGGTTGGAGACAACATCTCTTTAATTCCAAATATTGATGCTTTATATGGGTTTGATTCTTGGAGTTCTGATAGTAATTTTTTATCCCCATCAACTCTTACAGAGAACATCAACTTTACTGTAACTTATGCGGATACTATTACGCTTCATTTGTATCAAAAACCTACAATTGTATATGATATTAGCCCTAGCGGGACAACTACCTCAATTGATATTAATGGTATAAATATATCGGTTTTCCCACATACTGAAATCGTATATAATGACATCTTAAATACACTAAATCCAATTATTGACCCTACTTATGGCTTTGGGTCTTGGTCAACCAATTATAACACAATGTTGAATGGAAATTCCTCTATAAATAATTCATTTTATGGAATTTCTGATGATACTATTGTTTTAAATCTTTCAACAATATCTGCCTTTATCTCAGGAAATGATACTATTTGTGATAACGCAAAAGAGAAAGGAGTTATAAATGTTTCTTTTATTGGGGTTTCTCCCTATACTTTTGTTTATTCAGAAAATGGTATTTCACAACCATCAATCACTACAAGTTTAAACCCTTATACTTTTTACACGGCAGTAGAAGGATTATACACATTAAACAGCTTTTCAGATGCCAATGATATTGGGCAAATCAATGGAGAGGGAATTGTAACTGTTTTAGAATCACCAATAGCTGATTTCAATGCTTACCCAGATACACTTACAATTTTGAATACTACTGTTAGCTTGACAGATAAATCTACTACAGGCGAAAATTTGATTTCTTGGGAGTGGGATTTTGGAGATAATACAGCGCTTGATAATAGTCAGAATCCTTACCATACTTATTCAACTACAACAGGCCTCTATGAGGTGAGTTTAATAGTTGCTGATGATATTGGTTGTTCTGATACTATTTCAAACGTAATTACAATTACTGATGATTATTGGATATGGGTTCCGAATTCATTTACTCCTGATTTAGATGGAAAAAATGATAAATTCTGTATTGCCTATAACGGAATTAGAGAGGCGACTTTTACTTTCAATGTTTTTGATCGATTCTCAAATCTTGTTTACTCTACATCTAATATTCTAGATTTAGATTGTGAAAATGGATGGGATGGTAAGCATCAATCAACAGGAAATAAATTACCAATGGGTGTATATATTTACAAAATGTACTACCAAGATTTTGAAGGATGGAAACATCAAGAAATTAAAGAATTAATCTTAATTAGGTAAAAGCTCTTTTACTATTGCTTATATAAATTGCAAAAACTATATTTGCACGCATTATATTTAGCATACCAAATGAGTAAATTCAAGCAATACAAACAATTAAGTTTATCTAACATTCATAAAGAGGTGTTAGGAAGTTGGAGAGAATCTGATGTTTTTGATAAGAGTATTGAAAGGAGAAAGGGGAATCCAACTTTTACATTTTATGAAGGGCCCCCATCAGCAAATGGAATGCCAGGAATTCATCATGTAATTGCTCGTACAATTAAGGATTTATTTTGCAGATATAAAACTCTACAAGGATTTCAAGTTAATAGGAAAGCAGGATGGGATACTCATGGTCTCCCAGTAGAGCTTGGGGTGGAAAAAGAATTAGGAATTACTAAAGAAGATATTGGATCAACTATCTCAATTGAAGATTACAATAAGGCTTGCCGTACTAATGTAATGAAGTACAAGGGAAGTTGGGAGGACATCACTGAAGAAATGGGATATTGGGTAGATATGCAAAACCCGTATGTAACTTATGACAATAAATATATTGAAAGCGTATGGTGGTTATTAGGTAAAATGCACTCAAAAGGTTTGCTTTATAAAGGGCATACAATTCAACCATTTTCACCAAAAGCTGGTACAGGTTTAAGTACACATGAACTCAATCAGCCAGGCTGCTATCGTGATGTGAAAGACACTTCAGCAGTTGCTCAATTTAAGGTTGTAAATAATTCTGATTCTAAATTTTTATTTGATGAAGCTAATAATGATGTTTATTTTCTAGCTTGGACTACTACCCCATGGACTTTGCCTTCTAATACGGCCTTAGCAGTAGGGAAAAAGATTAATTATTTATTAGTAGAAACGCTAAATCAATACACAGGAAAAGCTATTTCTGTAGTAGTTGCTAAGGATTTGGCGAATAAGTATTTTAGTCCAGAAAATGCTGAACTTAAATTTGAAGATTATGAAATTGGAAAGAAAAATCTGCCATTCAAAATTATCACAGAATTTAAAGGTAGTGATTTAGAAAACTTAAGATACGAACAGATTTTAGCTTATGCACAACCTGAAGATGGAGATGCATTTAAAGTTTTGTTAGGAGATTTTGTTACAACAGAAGATGGTACAGGAATTGTTCATTTAGCGCCAAGTTTTGGGGCGGATGATAATCGTGTTTGTAAGCAAAATGGCATTGGAAGTTTAACGCTAGTAAATAAGCAAGGAAAGTTTGTAGATGAGGTAACTGATTTTGCAGGAATGTATGTAAAAGATGAATTTTACACTGACTCTGATGAAAAGCCAAAACTTTCAGTTGACGTACAAATTGTTATCAAATTGAAAGGAGAAAACCTCTGTTTCAAATCAGAAAAATACGAACACTCATACCCACATTGTTGGAGAACTGACAAGCCAATTTTATACTACCCTATGGATAGTTGGTTTGTAAAAACTACTGACTACAAAGAGAGAATGATGGAGCTTAATAGCACTATCAACTGGAAACCAAAATCAACTGGAGAAGGAAGGTTTGGTAAATGGCTTGAAAACTTAGTTGATTGGAATTTATCTCGTTCAAGATTTTGGGGGATTCCTATTCCTATCTGGAGAACAGAAGATGGAGAAACTGAAATTTGTATCAGCTCAGTAGAACAATTGAAATATGAAATTGAAAAATCAATTGCTGCTGGAATTATGAAATTTAATCCTTTGACTGATTTTGTTGTTGGAGATATGTCAGATGAAAATTACAATTCTTTTGATTTGCACAGACCTTATGTTGATGATATTATTTTAGTATCAACAGATGGAAGTCCAATGAAAAGGGAATTAGATTTAATTGATGTTTGGTTTGATTCTGGATCAATGCCTTACGCTCAATTGCATTATCCATTTGAAAATAAGGACATCTTTGAAAAAAATTATCCTGCTGATTTTATTGCTGAGGGAGTTGATCAAACAAGAGGTTGGTTCTTTACTTTGCATGCAATTTCTACTATGCTTTTTGATTCTGTTGCGTATAAAAATGTAATCTCAAACGGATTAGTTCTAGATAAGAACGGAAATAAAATGTCAAAAAGATTGGGGAATGCAGTAGATCCTTTTATAACAATTGCCAAATACGGAGCTGATGCTACAAGGTGGTATATGATTTCTAACGCACAGCCTTGGGATAATTTAAAGTTTGATGAAGGTGGGATTGTTGAAGTTCAAAGAAAGTTCTTTGGAACACTTTATAACACTTATTCTTTCTTTGTGCTTTATGCTAACATTGATGGATTTAACTACTCGGAAGATGATGTCCCTATAAGTGAAAGAACAGAATTGGACAGATGGATATTATCAGAGTTAAACACTTTAATAAAAGAAGTTGAAGGAAATTATGAAAGCTATGAGCCAACAAGAGTTGCTCGTTTAATTCAAGATTTTGTAATGGATAAATTAAGTAACTGGCATGTTCGTTTAAGCAGAAGGCGCTTTTGGAAAGGAGAGTATAATACTGAGAAAGTTGCTGCTTATCAAACGCTATTTGAATGTTTAGAAAAAGTAGCGTTACTCGCTTCACCTATCGCGCCATTTTTCATGGACAGATTGTTCCAAGATTTAAATGCTGTAAGCGGAAAACACTCTGCATCATCAATTCATTTATCAGATTTTCCAAAATCAGACGCAAGTGTAATTGACAAAGATTTAGAGCGAAAAATGCAAATGGCACAGAATGTAACTTCACTTGCCTTATCCTTAAGAAAAAAGGAAAGATTAAGAGTTCGTCAACCTCTCCAAAAAATAATGATCCCTATTTTAAATGCTAATATGCAAAAAGATATTGATGGGGTTTCTACTATTATTTTAAGTGAAATAAATGTAAAAGAAATTGAATTTTTAGGAAAAGATTCTGATGTTTTGACTAAACAAATTAAACCAAACTTTAAAACACTAGGTCCTAAATTTGGAAAAGACATGAAATTAATTTCTGGGGTTGTAAATCAATTTTCAGCAGATGATATTAAGAAAATTGAGAAGGATGGAAATTATCTAATCAATGAAAGTATTACTATTGATATTTCTGATGTTGAAATTACATCCAAAGACATTCCTGGCTGTATAGTTGCAACAAATAATGGATTAACAGTTGCATTGGATATTACACTTTCTGATGAATTGAGAGAGGAGGGTTTGGCAAGAGAATTTATAAATCGTATACAAAACTTAAGAAAGGATAGTGGTTTTGAAGTTACTGACAAGGTAAAAATACAGGTTGAAAAAAATGATAGTTTAACAGCTGCTATTAAGAATAATTTCACTTATATTTGTGATGAAACTTTAGCTGTGCAATTAGATTTTGAAGTGCATACAATATTGAATGGCTCTGAGATTGAGTTAATTGACAATATTTCAACTAAAGTTCTGATTATTAAAAATTAAAATTATGGCAGAAAAAACAACATACTCAGCAGATGAATTAGAAGAATTCCAAAAAATAATACTTGCAAAAATTGAAAGTGCAGAAGATGACTTAAAAGTATTAAGAGCCGCAACAGCAAACGATTCTGATAATGGAACAGAAGATACCTCTCCAACATTTAAACAGTTTGAGGAAGGCTCATCTACTTTATCCAAAGAAGAAAATATTAAATTAGCTGAAAGACAAGCAAAGTTTATTTTACATCTTAATAATGCTTTATTAAGAATCAAAAACAAGACTTATGGCATATGCCGTGTTACAGGTAAATTAATTGCTAAAGAAAGATTGAACTTGGTCCCTCATGCTACATTAAGTATTGAGGCAAAAAAAGCTCAATAAATCCTTGCTTTGAAAAAAATATTTTTCACCACATTTCTTTTAGTATTATTTGATCAAATTCTTAAAATTTGGATAAAAACATCTATGTTTTTAAGTCAAGAATATCAAATTTATGACTGGTTTATAATACACTTTACTGAAAATAACGGAATGGCTTTTGGAATGGAGTTTGGGGGCTATGCAGGAAAAACAATGTTAACATTTTTTCGAATCATAGTAGTTGGATTTGGAATTAAATATGTAATTGATATTGTAAGAGAAAATCAAATTTCTAGCGGCTCATTAATTGCTTTAGGCCTAATTATTGGTGGCGCAATAGGGAATATAATAGACAGTTGTTTCTATGGGCTAATCTTTAATGAAAGCTATAACAATGTGGCTGCTTTTTTACCTGAAACTGGAGGATATGCTCCTCTGCTTCATGGGAAGGTTGTAGATATGTTTTATTTTCCTCTTATAAATTCCCATTTCCCTGATTGGATGCCATTATGGGGGGGTGATCATTTTATCTTTTTCCGACCCGTTTTTAATATTGCTGATGCTGGAATTTCAGTTGGTATATTTATGATATTGCTCTTTTACAGAAAAGAATTTAGTTAGTCTTTCTTCTTTGCATATCTCCATAAATAGTCCCTTCTATTTCTATTTTATCTGAATGTTTTTTAAAATACTTCTGATTTATTTTCCTAAGGAATCCTAAAATTCTGAACTTAATACTACTTAAAATTGGAGTTTTAATTTGTCCCCATTTAGCAAGAAAGTTATATCCGTATTTTTCGAAAAATGGTGCGAACACATAAATTGCCTGCTCTTTTATTTCATCTGTATAATAAAGTGATAAATCATTCTTTTTTCCAGCTGTTTTATTTGCAACTGGTAATGGTTTAGGGCTTTCAATTCCTGCTTTTTCTAAAGCCAATAAATAATCAGAAGCAATATTTTCATACCTTATTATAAAATCGCAACCATCTAAAGTAAGTGAAGAGAAATTATCGTAAGGTTTTTTAAAAAACTTTGTAAAATACTCTTGAAATGATGCATTTTTATCTTGGATAAAATTAAATCTCTCCCTATGATGTTTTGTTATGTGACCTCCGTTTTCTTTAAACAGTTTAGGGTTTGTAAAATTTCCTTTTGCATTTGCTCGCATTTTTTCATAAACCGTAACTGCAATTTCCATAGGATTTCTAAGCACTGCAAAAACAAAATAATTTCTTTCTTCTTTAGTTGCTACTTTTTCAAACTCATGAAACAATGAATGCTTTCTTAAATATGGCTCACCCTCATACTCTAAATTCAACTCCTTTGAAATAGCAGAAGAAGCAGAGAATGGTAATCCTATAAAAACAAACTTGTATTTATGGCTAATAATCATTTATAGGAGTTTATTTTTAATTAAATACTCGGCAATTTGCACTGTATTTGTAGCAGCTCCTTTTCTTAAATTATCAGCCACTATCCACATGTTTAAGGTGTTTTTTTGAGTAAAATCTCTTCTAATTCTCCCAACAAATACTTCATCTTTTTTGTGAGAATTTATTGGCATTGGATATTCATTTTTTTGTGGATTATCTATCACAACTACACCGGCCATTTGATTTAAAGCAAATCTAATTTCATCTAAATCAAAATCATTTTCAAAAGTTATGTTTACGCTTTCAGAATGCCCTCTAACTACTGCAATACGAACAGCAGTTGCAACAACATCAATATATTCATCTAAAATTTTCTTGGTTTCATTTGTGAGTTTCATTTCCTCCTTAGTGTACCCATTATCTTCAAAAACATCACAATGTGGCAAAGCATTTTTGTAAATTTGATGTGGATAAACCATGTCTCCAATCACTCCTTTCTCTTCATTTTCTAATTGCTCAACTGCTTTTTTACCTGTTCCGCTAATTGATTGATAAGTAGAAACAATTACTCTTTTAATACCAAATTTTTGATGAAGTGGCGCAAGAGCCATTACCAGCTGTATAGTAGAGCAATTCGGATTAGCTATAATCATATCCTCATTGGTTAGTTCTTTCCCGTTAATTTCTGGAACTATCAATTTATGATTTTCTGACATTCTCCAAAATGAAGAGTTATCGATAACTTTAATTCCTCTTGCAGCTAATTTTGGTGCCCATTCTTTTGAAATTTTACCCCCAGCAGAAAATAATGCTAAATCAACTTTTCTATCGAGTAAATCATTTAATGAAATAATTTCATGCTCTTTCCCAAGATAATTTATAGTCTTTCCGCATGAATTTTCGGAAGCTACAGGAATCAACTCTTTTAATGGAAAGTTCCTTTCAGAAAGAACCTCTAACATTTCCTTGCCAACCATTCCTGTTACACCAACTATAGCTAATTTCATTTTGTTTATTTTA
>Ga0206678_10001706_pt1 | contig 14281 bp, 12 predicted proteins | sample M180m12015metaG_FD_155453 | JGI IMG/M metagenome (GOLD analysis project Ga0206678, IMG submission 155453) | Ammonia-oxidizing marine archaeal communities from Monterey Bay, California, United States - M1 80m 12015 | ecosystem: Environmental > Aquatic > Marine > Intertidal zone | place: USA... | reverse complement strand
GAATTGACCCTCTAAATAACTCAACCGAGAATCACCCCTCGATATCTTCAAGCGGAGAGTGGTTAATCACATCGTGGGAAAGGAATTCCGGGGGATATGAGGTTATGGTTGCTATATCAGATGCCGGAGCCGGCGAGCTCGAAAATTCTGTAGTAAATGTCACCTCTGAGCAAAGTGGGCATAAGCGCAATCCAGCTGTGATTTTCGATGGTGAGTTTATTCATCTCGTTTATAAAAACACAACAGATGGAGTCGTTAATTATTTGAAGGGGGAAATCTCTGGTACTTCTAAAATTGAAGGAGTCGAATTTAATGATAGCCTATGGGCGATTTCTGAAGATGAATTTGGCTGGACTTTAAAAGGTGAAAATGCCTCATATACCTTATACGACTTGAATGGACGAGTATTGGAAATGGGTGAGTTCTTTAACGAACTATATCTTCCGAACGGCAATAAAACAATGATTTTGCAACTGAGAAATGAAAATCAAGTGAAATCGTTTAAGCTTTTAAAATAAAGCTGTCAGCGAGAGGTGTAACTTAATTTAAGGGCAGGCCTCGCCAAAATTCGCCAAGATGCCATCGAGTAAATCCGCAACCGTCACAGCTCCGTCTCCGTTCACGTCAGCCATACAATTAGACGTGCACCCAAAATCACTCAATAAAATAAGTACGTCTCCGATTATGATGAAGCCGTCATTATCTAGGTCAGCGGGGCATGACCCTGGATTGGCGTCGCAGCTGAGAACCGTTGTCCCATCCCCAAAGAAGGACAGGGCACGTTCATAAGCATCCAGCCCGATTTCAATGCCCATCAAACGCCCAGGAACGTCGTCGAAGTAGGGGTGAATACCCCCATAGATTCGGCTCAAACTGCATTCGTCGGAGGCATCGCGGTAGGTGGCCCATTGTAATTCCACGTCGACACTTGGACCGTCTTCAAAGACCAAGAATTCGTTGGCCGGTGCAAGAAAGGTCCCCATTCCTCCTGGAAAGTACGCGTCTCCGGTAAAGGCAGTCATCACTTCTGCTGCTGCACGCGAGTATGTGCTGTGACCGCTCACGTACCCAGCAAATGGGGGGCTGACAAAAGAAGGCCGTTGGTACGGCTCCCACACTTCAGCAAGCACCCAACCTACGCCAGCAAATTCAGTGTCTACGTTGTTTATAGCCAAACTTCCTTTCCACGCCCACAGTTTAATTTTTCCTACGTTTTCACCCAAGATTCCTGCCAAATCGTCTCCAGTTTCAACTGTTTCAATGGAGCCTGGAATTAAAGGTAGTCCACCCGGATGGTAATTGTCTGCCGCGGGGTCGGTGCTTTGACCTAATTCAGCCATGCCTCGGATGGCGGTGATGGGGCGTGATGAGTCGTACCACCCCTTAGCTCCCCAGGCTGATACAGCGCAGTCGTGCATGGCGGAACCCAATGCGAGATACGCTTTGACGTCCCATTCGAGGTCGCTCAAAACGTCGCCTTCTCCTTGGAATTGTTTTACTAGTAGTGGGTGATCGCTCACGTAGTTCAAAAGGGTGAACCAATGACCGGGGGGTGTCTCCGAATCTGGCCCATCTGCCCAAAACTCCGCAAGTACACGTGCATAGTCTCCTCTAGGAACCATATTAGGTATATAAGCAGATCCCATTGAAGGATTGATGCTGTGGCCTGGACTGGGGGAACCGCCGTTGGTGGCGTCGTACAACGTTGCGTACGTTTCTAAGGTCGTGGGATAGGTCTCACGGTTTCCAATCGAAGCGGGACTGATGTCCCACATTACTCCATCTGTGGGGTCCAACATCCCTGACCAAAGCGCCACCATGCTGTGGCCGTCCACGTAGATATCGGAAGTTCCCAGCCCGTTCATGTCGTGCAAGGCAGGATCACCCGGATCGTGGTACACCTTGTACTCAAACCCGTTACGTGTGTACGAGGTGAGATCCATATCGGTGAAGGCCCAAGATGTTACCTGCCCCCATTCTGGAGAAAGAAATTCTGGAGTTTCACCAGGGATAGCGTTACCGCTTTGATCAATGAATAGGTCTAGGGTTAGCGGCTGCCAACGGTTCAAATCAAGCACCATCGCGTTTCCCGGCAGTTCCACAATGAGGGGTGGGTTGATGGGCGTATAGGACGTATTGATATAGGAGTTTTGTTCGTTAGCTCCGTCTTGAAGACCAAATGCGATTATTTGCGACGCCAAATAATTACCAAGAGCTCGTCCGTCTCCCGAACTATAGTCCGTGCTGGTGAAATTGACGTCGTAGCCCAACGTCACCATGTGTACATCATAGCCCGTCATTAGGTCCGCGGCCTGAGGGGCGTTAGCAAACCGGTGTTTCAGCAACCGGTACATTCCAAATGCTAGGGCTTCGTCTCTCGCTATGGCGATGTCGGTGGACGGGGTGAATCCATCAAACGGCGCTTGGAATCCTGCGTAATCCTGCCCTAGAAATGCAGGGCACGCAGAAGGCTCCATGACAGCCCAAGCATCCCACATCAGCATGGAGCTGTGCCAGAGGTTGCGTGCGTGCACCGTGGGGCGTGCGTAGTCGCCTCGGACGCTTTCTAAGAGCATTTCGTTCCATTGGCGCGCCATACTATTGTCGGTGTTTATGATGGGGTAGTCCACCTCTTCTGTACAATCGGGACTGGGATTTGTAGGGCACACATCGCACGCATCGGGAATCCCATCTAAGTCATAGTCAGCAGATGTAGCTACTAGGTCGCAGTTATTGGACATGATGACATCGTACCCTTGGCATTTGCCGTTGAGGATGTCGATGAGACCGTCATTGTTTATATCCAAAAGCGCTACGTCGTAGCTGTTGGTAACCCAGTCTAAGTTAGTGTTGCCATAAGGATCATTGAAGGTGCCGTTGACGTTTTCATAAATGGCGATGCGTCGGCTGCTATTGCACGGCGGAATGTCAACATCAACATCGGAAACCACCACATCATAATCTCCATCGAGGTCCAAATCGGCGGCATGTACGTTGCCCCCAAATCCACTTGTAGAGCTAAACCCGAGATTGACAGTATTGAATCCCAAACTTACATCAGCAGTATGAGATGTCGCTGTCAATAGTTTGTCGCTTCCGTCGTCCACGACGTATAAATCAAGCAGACCGTCGTTATTGAAATCCGCGATTTCAAACATGTACGGCGAATCGCTCGGTACCAGGTTATGCCAGGAGTTGAAGTTCCCTGTCCCATCGTTGAACAGGACGATGACTCCTCTCGAATTCCAAGGCGCTACGTCGTAGAGGGTCGTGTTTTTAATCAAGTCCAAATCGCCATCGCCGTCCATGTCATGGATTTGACCAGCTGTACCAAAGGCGCTGTTGCGTAGGTCTCCCATTCGTGACTCACCATCGTCAATGAAATGCCCCGTTCCGTCGTTAATCAACAAGAAATCTTTGGAAGTCCCTCCTCCGCTGTTCACTCGATAGTTCACGAAGTACAAATCTTCCGCACCGTTGCCTGTCAAATCGCCCGACCAAATGGCGCAAATTAGGGGGTCATCCGATATCAAAGTCGGGAACCGAGAAGCACTTTCGTCCGCAAGCCCCAACCAGTTTCCCTCGCCATCCTCACCCAAATTCATATATAACATAGGTTGTTGACTGAAGGTGTTGGCAATGACCACATCATCCCACGAGTCACCATCCGCGTCTACGACATAGATATCACGTGCAAAACTAGGGTTTGAGATAAATTCAGGCGCTAGTTCCAGTGTCATGTCCACGAGCACTCCTTGTTGATTGATCAGCAGTAAGTCAGATTTTGGAGGTTCAGATGGAGCTGAAAAGGGCTCTTTTCGAACCACAATCACATCAGTCCACCCGTCTTTGTTCAAGTCCACAGGCCACAAATCCTTTTCTTCATCATCACTTATTGCCACGCTGAACAATTCCATCCTGCTTTCGGTTTGGACGTCCCATTCTAGCCATTGGGCTTGCGCACAAGGTGTCAATAAGAGGGTTAAAATCAGGGCAAGTATGCGGGGGGCACGAGGGGTATTATGTAACATCTAAACAGGGCTTTTCAGTCAACTATATAAAGACGCATAGATTTAAGATGAGTTGCGTGGTTGGGTAAACTTTAAAACCTAAAATAAGAAAATCTGAGCGGTGAATATATATGTATATATTGCAAAATGATAAAATTTACTTTGATCACTGGAGCAAGCAGTGGCATAGGTCTGGAAATGGCTAAAGTCTGTGCTGAAAAAGGCATGAATCTATTGCTTATTTCATTGCCAAAGGAAGACTTAGAGGCTAAATCAATATCAATCTCAACTAAGTACAAGATTAAAGTTGAATATTTCGAATGTGACCTTACTGAAATTAGTGATATTAATAATTTGGTTAAATGGGTTGAGGAGAGTGGATTTAATGTAAACTTCTTAATCAATAATGCTGGCTTTGGTGGAACGATGTCATTTGATGAAATGGGGGAAGAGTACATTAATAAAATGATCGACCTAAACATCAAGGCTACTACGCATGTCATGAATAAGTTTATGCCCATTCTTAAATCAAATTCACCATCTAGAATTTTAAACGTAAGCAGTATTATTTCTAATCTAGTTGCACCCTACAAATCATTATACGCTGCAACAAAAACGTATGTAATAAATATTAGCTTAAGTCTTGCATATGAACTTAGGGAACATGGCATTTCTGTCAGCGTAGTCCTGCCAGGAGCAACTCCCACAAACAAAGTTGTATCGAACCAAATAGAACAAGGAGCTTTTGCTGCAAGAGCTACTGTTATGAGTGCGAATGAAGTTGCTAGAATAGCTGTTGACAAAGCATTAAAAGGAAAGATAATTATTACTACGGGTACAAAAAATGGATTAATTCGAAAACTGATATCAGCTCTGCCGCATAGGATCTCCGCATTACTCGCAATTTACCAATACAAAAAACAGAAGAACAACGATGAACTCAACGGGAATTGATATAGGTTGGATAGAAGGTGATATGATTATAGCCTTACCTATAATGCTGTGCCTTATTGGATTTGCAACATTTTGGTTTGTTTCAAAAGCAACCAAAATCAATAACGGAACAGTTAAAAATGTTTTGTTTACGAAATATTGGGGGCTGTGTACCATGGGCATCATACCCGCAATAATCGCACTACAAATAATGCCTCAGTACGCGCTTGCAGACTATGGACTCACATACAACTCTGACTCTACAACCACTTCTCTTGTAGCGATCTTGATTCTTGCTGCGCTAACAATGCCTCTTGTGTTTATGAGTGCTAAAAAACCATCTCACCAAGTAAATTACCCTCAAATCAGAGAGAAGAACTGGACTATGAGTTTGGTGTTGAAAAACAGCTTAGGTTGGTCAGCCTATCTGTTGGGTTATGAGTTTCTTTTTAGAGGGATCTTATTATTCCCGTTGGTAGGTGCTCTTGGAGTTTGGCCTGCTGTTGCAATAAACACCGCTATGTATTCTGCGACGCACATCCCTAAAGGCCTAGATGAAACGATCTGTGCTGCATTTTTAGGGGTCGTCCTGTGCTTAATCACACTAATGACCGGAACTCTTTGGGTTGCTATTGTTGTCCACATCATAATAGCTTTAACAAACAGCTTTTCTTCAATATACCACAATCCTGAAATGAAGTTTGTAAAATGACCGTTTTCATTACAGGAGGTACGGGATATATAGGCGCTCACCTTATCAAGGAATTAATCTCGAACGGTCATAAGATTCATGCTTTGGTTAGGAATCTTGAAAAAGCTGCACCACTTCCAAAAGAGGGGCTTGTCCTTTTCAAAGGAGATCTTAGTGACAAAGAGAGGATTAAAGAAGCAATGAAGGGTTGTGACCAAGTCTATCACGTGGCTGGAAACACTTCAATATGGGAAAAGGACCGTTCAAAATATTACACCATAAATGTTGATGGAACGAGGAACATTCTTGACGCTGCGCTTGAAAATAAGGTAAAGAGAGTCGTGTTCACCTCTACTGCTGGAGTACTCGGCCCATCATATGGTGGTATCGTTACCGAGTTAAAATGCAGAAATATTGACTTTCTAGTCGCATATGAGTCATCTAAAGCAATGGCTGAGTCTCTTATCAAGAGTTATGTTCTTGAAAAAGGTCTAGATGCTGTAATTGTCTCTCCAACTAGAGTTTTTGGGCCTGTATTATTTGGGGAACCGGCCTCTATAACTCAATTAATCTCTAAATACACAAAAGGTAAGTGGAGAATAATTCCTGGTGATGGTTCAAAAATAGGCAACTACGTTTTCGTTGATGATGTTGTTAAAGGTCACATTCTTGCAATGGCAAATGGGGCTAAGGGAGGAACCTACATTTTGGGCGGAGAAAACCACAGTTACAACGCATTCTTTAAAATACTGAAAGAGGAATCCGGTCTCGATTATCGTCTCATAAAAACTAGCATTGGCCTACAATTACTTTATGCACATTTAAATACATTTTTCGCGATACTTAGGAATAAAAGACCGGCCATTACAGCAAAATGGGTTCACCGTTTCAAGTACCATTGGGAGGTAAGCCCAAACAAAGCTGTTGAAGAACTACAATTAAGAATCACACCACTCAGAGAGGGTATTAAAAAAACCTTAAATAGCTTGTGAATAAGGGGGCTACACATTCCTAAGCATTAAAGGACTTTACAGACGGTTAGCTAACACTTGTTGTTCCCAATGTTGTGCCGAATTATATCTGTTTTATGAAGTAACGTCTTCAATGAGGTGAGAGGTTGATAAGTATACTTCCAAAAGAGAGGGTACAAAGCAACATTTACAAAGGGTTATGATATGGCTTCATAGCTCAGGTGATAACTTTTACTTCAAAATATTATCGAATAAGATTCTATCGAACTCCTCAGTTTTTTCAATATGTGGCATATGGCCGCATGAATCTAGTATATGGAATTCTGAGCGTGGAATCCAGTTTAATGCATTTTTACAACATTCTTCAACGGGAAAAACTACATCTTTAGCTCCCCAAATGAATTCAACGGGGAAATCATATAATCCAACCATCACATTTTCTCTCATTATGCTCCTTTCATTTTTTCTTGTTGATATAAGTGCTCGTGCAAAATGCTTATGAAAGAGGAGTGGTCTGTACAAATCAATCCACCAATCTAATCCATCTTTTTTATAAAAATCTTCTAGCTGTCCTTCAGCTCTTGTTGGAAAGTCTGTTGCGATAAATTCTTTGATTTCTTCGTCTGATACAATATTATTTCCCTCAGAGTTAATAATAGTAGAGGTGTTTAAAAAACCTCCCGGAGAAACTAATATCAATTTGTTTATCCTATTAGGATGATTCGCAGCTATCTGGGAAACTACTCGCCCACCCATAGAGATTCCTGCAATATTTATCTTTTCTTTAATTTCTAAATGATCTAGTAATTGTATGACCTGGTCTGCAAACAATTCAACAGAATAAGTAGTGTCAGGATTTGAAGAATTACCCCTTCCATATAAATCTAGGCTTAATACGGGTATTCCCTTTTCAAGAGCCATCTCTATCGTATGGTCCCACTGATAACATGGGACGGAAAAGGATGGAACTAATACTAAGGGTGTCCCATTTCCCGGTATATAGTTATAGTAGGTATGACCTGAATTTAGCTCAACAAAACTTCCCTGAGTGATTGAGGCGCGAAAATCCTCGTTCTTCTCGATAGTCTCGTATTCTATTTGATTAGAGCATGAAGCCAACAAAAGTAATGATGCAAAAAGAATAGTAAAAGTCTGTGTTTTCATGATCGAGGCGAATATGAAAGGGATATAACGTACATTAGAAATCTTAATTCAATATTATGAATAAAGATAAATTAGAATATGGTTAATAATTGTAAAAACTGTGAAACAGAAGTAAACCAAAATTATTGCCCAAATTGTGGGGCTCCATTTACGTTGACTAGAATTAACGGGCGATATGTTTTCAAGGAAATTACTAGTGTATTGAATTTTGACAAGGGAATACTTTTGACAATTAAAGAGCTGTTGATAAGACCTGGCCAAAACATAAAATATTTCATTCATGAAGATCGAAATAGACTTGTAAAACCGCTAATCTTTATCATAATCTGTTCACTGATTTATACGGTGGCTCAACAATTACTACACTTTGAAGAGGGGTATGTTGATTACGGAGAGTTTAATGAGTCAGCCGTAGCAAAAATATTCGGATGGATTCAAAATCATTATGGTTATGCGAATATCATAATGGCAATTTTTATTGCTCTGTGGATTAAACTCTTCTTTAGAAAGTATAATTACAATTTTTTCGAAATTATAATCTTATTATGTTTTGTAATGGGGGTAGGTATGTTGATTTATGCGATATTCGGGATCGTAGAAAGTGCTACTAAAATAAGGGTGCTCTATTTTGGATATTATCTTGGATTAGGATATACTTCTTGGGCAATTGCACGATTCTTTGACAAAAACAAAAAAGTAAACTATTTGAAAGGACTTTTATCTTATCTGTTGGGTATGATAACTTTCTCTACTGTTGCAGCAATTTTAGGGGTTGTAATTGATTTGATACAATAATGTCGTGAATTAGAAATCTTAAATGAATATTATGAATAAAGATAAATTAGAAAAAGTAACTGTTATATGTTTCTCATTACTAGGAATAATAAACATTATTTATGTAATAATCTGCATGCTTAAAAGGTTTGATAACTTTAACAGCACTATTTTCCCCATATATTTTGTATTAATAACGACTACATCTTATTGGTCTAAAGAGAATATCTTAAAAAACAAATTTGTTCAATATCCTCTCATAATTATGTGGATTTTGTTTTTAATCTTTTTAGGAAACACTTATCTAATATAATCACACGACTAATCAGATACTCTTTTATATCAACGTTGATGGATCAGAAGAGAAGAAGTTTGTGGTAGAGTAATCTTAAATCCTTAAATCTAAAGGGGTGCAGAGAATAAAAAATCAATGTGAAAAACTCAACCTCTAAGAATGCGCTTAAATTTCATCTGAAATTGAAATACTTGAGTTATGCCGTCTTCTTCTTTTCTTACACTAACCGTTAGCAACAAGTTAAAGAACCGGCTTTTAAAACAATCAATATGAAAGCACAACCGCACAAAACAGAAAGAATACACTCATTAGATTCTTTACGTGCAATAATGATGTTATTAGGAGTAGTTCTTCATTCTGCAATTACATATGGTAATGCAGATTGGGGTTCAACTTGGTCATTAAAAGACCCGATTGCTACTAGTTCCGTTAATGATTATATAGTAGATATAATACATGTTTTTAGAATGCAAATATTCTTTTTAGTAGCAGGATTTTTTGGTGCAATGCTGTTTTATGAAAGAAAACCCCTTAAAATGGTTAAAAACAGAATATCTAGAATCGTTTTTCCTTTCATAGTATTTTTAATTTTACTTTGGCCTACTGTTGTTTACGCTTCTGTTTACACAAGGTCATTATTTAGTGGAAGCAATAATCCGTTAGCTGACGCATTAGCACGTTTTTCTAGTATTGAAATACTAATTCCTAATGGCACTTTTCATTTATGGTTTCTTTATTACTTGGCAATTATTACTTTTGTTTCGGTAGGTCTTGGATTGTTATTTAAAAAAATACCAATAGTTTCCAATTATATATCTAATATCTTTGGCAAGGTCATACAAAAACCAATACTACGCGTTATAATTTTTGCTAGTTTAACGGCTGTAGTTTATTTAATAATCGGGACTTCTCAAGTTGCAGCATCAATTTCATTTATTCCCGATTTTAATACATTCATTTATTTTTTATTTTTCTACTTGGTAGGATGGGTTTTGTTTAAATCTAAACATCTATTAGATTCAATGATGAAATTTGATTGGGTTTGCACTATTCTTGGAACTGCTTTATTTACTGTCTTCTTTTTTATGAATGAATCATTTGGTTACGAGGTACAAATAATTCTAAAATCAACAATGATTTGGTTATTTGTTTTCGGAATTACAGGTTTATTTATTCGTTATGGCAGCAATCACTCTGCAAGAATGAGGTATATATCAGATTCATCTTATTGGGTATATTTACTTCACTTATCCTTTACCGCAATCATTCCGAGTTTTATTGTAGACTGGCCATTACATGCCATATTAAAATTCTTGTTTGTCTTAATTAGCACAGGAATTATCTGTTTTGTAAGTTATCATTATTTGGTTAGAGATACTTTCATTGGGAAATTTTTGAATGGGAGAAAATATTCTCGAAAACTCTCTGATATTAATAAGACCGAGGAATTATCATAATTGAAACCAATATTATCTCAGCAACCTGTTGATAAAGAAACACTACTATGAAAAATATTTCTTTTTTAATTTGGGTTCTGGATAATCTTGATATGGAGGAAAAATATCCGTTGCAGTTAGACTGGAAGGGTGGGTTGCTTGAATATACCTATGATGAACTTAAACTAGATATAAATAATGACAAAAAAGGAAATTTATGGTTAGGTGGCGCAGGTGGATTATATAAGATCAACATGAATGGAGAGGTCATAAACGTAACCACAAATGGACCTTGGAAATAAAAATACAAACGCACAACAATACCTAAACCAAATTGCATAACTTGGTTTAGCCGCAACGTTACCAGCAATTTGAAAAAGACTTGAATAAAATCGTAGAACACGAAAATGAGAATTGAACCTTGAAGAAGGTCATAAAGTTAACTTTAGTAGAGCTAACAGGACGAAGGTCGAACGAGTTTGAGGATGATTTGAGTAGAATACTAAAGGCTAATTGAATCGAGATAACAACACAATTTGAACACAACGCAACTGCGTTGTTTAAATACAAAGTTTTAATCCCGGACGCAACGAGCAGAAAAGCCGTAGTTTCTAGTGTAGTTGTATCGGTAGACATTGGCGTAGGTGTAGTCCAGTACGCGTAGCCATGAGTTGGAACCGGACTCTGAAGCAGTCCACCAGTGCCCGCCGTACCCATTGCTGAAGAAACCACCGGAGGAGCGGTAGCCGCCAGGAAGGCCTGTCCAACCGCTTGAATTAGAACCGTTACCGCCGCTATTCCACCCTGAGGTAGATTTCATAGCATAACCTGCAGCACTCTCTCCACCTAAGAAGTCAGTGAGCTCGATAAACTCTTCATCTGTAGGTATATGCCACCCACTTGGACAAATACCTGCTGTCATCACAGCAGGCCAATTGTATAAGACACCGTAAGATTCGTAGTTGTCAGTTGCTTGAGCAGCTGTTACGTCTGTTCCGGTATAACCATATACAGAATAGTGAGGTTCAGTTGTTGAGTCAATACTAGGGTCTGAAACTTCAGGTAGGTAACGACAGTTCTCCGAGAACCAACACTGGTCTCCGATTTGAACTGTAGAATAAGCGTAATCTTGATGTGCAATAGTCTCCCCACAAACAAATTCAGGAGCCAAAGGCCATTCATTACCATAGTAGGTTAAAAACACAATAATATCTGCAGCGCCTACTACCCCATCATTGTTGAAATCAGGCCCTTGACAGTCATCTTGAGCTGTGAGAGACAGCGTGAAGACACATAACAAAGAAGTGGGTAAATATCTCATAGTCTTAGAATTAGACTTGTAAGATACAGTATTCAGATTTATGTTACTTCCCTAGTAGAGAAGAAAGGCATTAGGGACAAACGAGTTTGAAAAAGAAATGAATAAAATCGTAGAACCCAAAAATGAGAATTGAACCTTGAAGAAGGTCAAAAAGTTATCATATAAAATAACTTTAGTAGAGCTAACAGGACAAAGGTCGAACGAATTTGAAGCGGATTTGTTTAGAATACTAAAGGCTAATTGAATCGTTGATAACAATACAATTTGAACACAACGCAACTACGTCGCTTAAGTACAAATTTTTAATCCCGGACGCAGCGAGCTGAGTAGCCGATGTAACGAACGTAGTCGCCTCGGCCGACACTGTTGATGTAGATACCCAGTACACGTTTCCAAGAGTAGGAACCGGACTCTGAAGCAGACCACCAGTAGCCGTTGATCCCATTGTGGCTGAAACCACCGGAGTAGCGGTAGCCGCCTGGTAAACCAGTCCACCCGCTTGAATTGGTAGCACCTGTATTTGGCGTATTCCAATGGTCATAACCAGCTTCTTTCATCTTTCCTCCGGCTACACCTTCTCCGCCTAAATAGTCTGTTAGCTCGGTAAACTCTCCATCTGAAGGCACGTGCCATCCGCTTGGACAAATACCTTCTGTCATTACAGCAGGCCAGTTGTATAGAACGCCGTATGTATCGTAGTTCTCTGTTGCTTGAGCAGCTGCCACATCAGTTCCTTCGTAGCCATAAACGTAGTAGTAAGGGTCGGTCGTGTTTCCTTCATTTGAGGGTGATACCTCTGGGAGGTAACGACAGTTCTCACTGAACCAACACTGGTCGCCGATTTGAACTGTAGAATAAGCGTAATCTTGATGTGCAATAGTCTCCCCACAAACAAATTCAGGAGCCAAAGGCCATTCATTACCATAGTAGGATAAGAACACAATAATATCGGCAGCGCCAATTATACTGTCATTGTTGAAATCAGGCCCTTGACAATCAACTTGAGCTGTGAGAGACAGCGTAAAGACACATAACAAAGAAGTAAGTAAATATCTCAAAGTCTATAATTTAGACTTACAAGATACGGCTATTCAGATTTACGTTACTTCCCAAGTAGAGAAGAAAGGCGTTATGGCCAAACGAGTTTGAAAAAAGAATGAATGGAATCCTAGAACCCGAAAATGAGAACTTAACCTTGAAGAAGGTCTAAAAGTTATTATATAAAATAACTTTAGCAGCCTCGCCAGGAATACAGTCGCGCTCGCTTCGCTCGGCTCGGTGTTCATGTTTGGTACTCACAGGGAACTGATGTTCGCCATGAAATCATTCGAGAGCTTCGCTCTTCGCATCACTCCAAGCATAGAGACATGAAGCAAGCTTCTGTCCCCTACTCTTTCGTTATGCTGCACACCTTGTGTGCCTCGACTGATTTCATTTTAAGTGATCAGTCAGTTCGTAGCCTCGCCAGGAATCGAACCTGGATTTTGGGTACCGGAAACCCATGCACTATCCATTGTACTACGAGGCCAAAAAAAGCTCGATGCATTATCGAGCAATTGCAAAAATAAGTAATACCTCGTATTAGTTAAACGTTCCGTTATTTATTGGTGGAGATACGGGGATTCGAAAATACTTATTATCCTCTTAATCGCAATAATTATCTCCATCAGAGTCAATGCAGTCGCATCCCGTACAACCTGCAATATAAGCCCCAGTCCAAGTTACACCATATAGATTGCATGAGTAGAAACTAGTGTAAAATAGATTAGCGTTTGATAGGTTTGCGTCAGAAAAGTCGGTGTCATGACATTGGGCAAATGAAAGGTTGGCGTAAGTCAAGTTGGCTTGGAAGAGATTTGAGTTATAAAGGTATATCCCTGAAAGATTAGTGACAGGAATAGCATCAGGTTCAAATTCGTCTGAGAAAACTGAAATAACCCCCAACACATCACTCACAGTAATCAACCCATCTCCATCTAAATCTGGATTGTATGGTGCTGGGATTATAGTGGCATCTTGAGCAGATAAAGTAGTAAAAAGGCCAATTAAGGCGAGGGAAAAGAAAAGTCTCATTGGTTCGTTGGTTTAGACTAAGAACCTGTAAGTTACATAAAACCATAGTCGATTCAAAGCCTCGGTATATCCCATATTATTCTCAGCAATATTAGAAGCAAATAAGGTTCTACATTTGGAGTATGAGATTCAAATATTTCTTGTTAGCTATTATCAGTTTGTTTTGTGGTGATTGTTTAAGCCAAAACATTTCAACTGTAGGCAATGGAGTTCGGCTTGTGATTTTGGGCACAATTCAAGATGCCGGATCACCTCATATAGCTTGTAGGAAAGAATGTTGTAGGAACATTTTTTTACGCCCAGTAACAGACAGAAAAGTCGTTTCTATTGGCATTTTAGATGATTCGGAAAAACAATCATATTTGCTTGAAGCGACGCCTGATATATCCTCTCAACTTAAACTCTTAAAATCTTATGCTTCTTGGGATTGTACTGAAGTGCCAAATGGTGTGTTTCTAACACACGCACATATAGGTCATTACTCTGGTTTGATGTACTTCGGGAAGGAAGCTATGAACGCAGACAATATTCAAGTTCACGTTATGCCTAGGATGTTGAACTTTTTGAATCAAAATGGTCCTTGGAACCTTCTGGTAGAGAATAAGAACATATC
>Ga0206678_10001701_pt1 | contig 14289 bp, 11 predicted proteins | sample M180m12015metaG_FD_155453 | JGI IMG/M metagenome (GOLD analysis project Ga0206678, IMG submission 155453) | Ammonia-oxidizing marine archaeal communities from Monterey Bay, California, United States - M1 80m 12015 | ecosystem: Environmental > Aquatic > Marine > Intertidal zone | place: USA... | reverse complement strand
AAACTACCACAATAAATAACATTATTATGGTCATCTAAACTTTTTAAAGAAGGATGGGGTTTTTTTTGAAAATTAATCTCGGCCTCATAGTCGTCTTCTATGATGACAATGTTATTTTGTTGTGCACTTTCTAACAACTGTTTTCTTCGCTCCATACTCATTGTCACGCCAGTAGGATATTGGTGACTCGGTGTGGTGAAGAGCATATCGATATGAGGTTTAATCTCATCAACCATAATGCCTTCGTGGTCTACAGAAATAGGAATAATATTATCGGTTCTAAAGCTAAAAATATTCCTAACATCAGGATATCCAGGGTTTTCGATACCAACAACTGTTTTTTCTTTAACCAGAAGGCTTGCCAGGATATAAATGGCATTCTGGCTACCTGAAGTTATTAAAATTTGATTCTTATTGGCCCAAATTCCACGCTTTGGCAGTACTTTTGATTGAATTTGTTGAATTAGAGATGGGTCATCGCTGTCAACATGGTCAATATTCCACTTTTTAATCTCTGGAACGGTTGAGGAATGCCTTACTACCTCTCGCCATTCATAAAAAGGAATTAGGCTATTGTCGAGCTGACCTACAGTAAAAGAATAAGGCAATCTTTGCCAATCTTCCGATTTTTGAATATTGGTTTTAAATGACGGTTTTTTTGTAATTAACTGGTCAAGCCATTGTGGTGATTTCTGAGTTACTGATGGAATTTCTTTAGTATCAGAATAATTTTCATAAATTTTATCGTTTACGAAATATCCCCTTCTTTTTTGAGCAGTAATATAGCCGTCAAACTCTAACTCTTTATATGCCGCTATAACAGTGTTTCTAGCAACTTTTAGGGATTCCGCTAGGTTCCTCGAAGAGGGCAGAGATTCATTCGGTCCAATTAAGCCATTTGTAATAGCATCTATTAATTGTTGACGAATTTGAAGTTGCAGAGTTCTTGGCTTATCATGCCTTAAAGAAAAAAACTGATTCCACATTTCGTTCATAAGTCTGGTCTATTAATTGCAAGTTTGCTGGTTCTATATATATCTTTATTCTAGACCACTTATATTTTACAATTCAACGTTCTGAATTACATTAAATAAATTATCAAGGATATATTATGTCTGATAGCACAATTATACAAAATGATAAGCAACATGTTTGGCATCATTTGACTCAGCATAAAGCTTTTGAATCGAGTGACCCTCTTGTGGTTTCAAAAGGGAAAGGAATGTATGTTGTTGATACCAAAGGTGATGAATATCTAGACGCAACTTCTGGCGGAGTATGGACAGTTAACCTTGGCTATGGAAGGGATGAAATGGTAGACACTATCAGCAATCAGTTGTCAAAAATTCCTTACTTTGCAGGTTCTGTTGGTAATGAGCCAGCTGCAAAATATGCAAAAGAACTAACCTCAATAATGCCTGGTTTAGATCGTGTTTATTATTCAAATTCAGGTTCTGAAGCTAATGAAAAAGGCTACAAATTGGTACGACAAATTGCCCATTTTCATAATGAAGGGAAAAAACACAAAATTATATACCGTGACCGGGACTACCATGGAACAACCATTGGAGCAATGAGTTCTTCTGGTCAAATCCAAAGAACAAAGCAATACGGACCATTTGCACCTGGTTTTGTTGAGATGCCAAATTGTTGCTGTTATCGCTGCCCGTTTGGCAAAAAATATGGTGAATGTAATATTGAGTGCGCCCATGCTCTTGAAGACGTTATTAAAAAAGAGGGTGCAGATAATATCGGATCTGTAGTTTTAGAGTCAATAACTGCAGGCGGTGGAGTTATTACTCCAGTGCCAGAGTATTTCCCAATCATTGAATCAATTTGTAGAAAGTATGATGTGTTGCTTCATATTGACGAAGTGGTTTGCGGCCTTGGAAGAACTGGAAAATGGTTTGGCTATCAAAATTATGATGTGCAACCCGATATTGTAACAACAGCAAAAGGTCTGGCAGCCGGCTATGCTGCGATATCAGTAACAGTTACTACTGATAAAGTTTTTGAAGCTTTTAAAGAGGATCCGAGTAACCCTGACAGCTATTTCAGAGATATATCTACATTTGGAGGATGTACGGCTGGTCCAGCAGCAGCTTTGGAAACTTTAAATATTATTAAAAGAGATAAGCTTCTTGAAAATGTTAATACTGTTGGTGATTATTTAAAAAGTAAGTTGCATGATCTTGAAGAAAAACATCAAATAATTGGTGAAGTTCGCGGAAAAGGTTTGTTTTGTGGCGTAGAGCTTGTCAAAGATAGACAGACTAAAGAGCCAGTAGATGAAACAGTTGCAATGTCAATCGTTGGTCATTGCTTAAAAAATAAAGTAATGATTGGAAGAACTAATAGATGTTTTGAACACAACAATAATGTATTACTATTTAGTCCCGCCTTTATATGTACCAAGAATGAAGTTGATCTTATTGTTGAAGCGGTTGACAGTGCCATTGAAGTTAATTAATAGTTAATATATATAAACGGGAATTTGATATGATTATTGGAGTACCAAAAGAAATTAAAAACCACGAATACAGAGTTGGCTTAACACCAAGAAGCGTTAAGGAATGTGTTAGAAACGGTCATAAAGTGATGGTCCAAACTAATGCTGGTAAAGGAATTGGTGCAAGTGATGATGATTACATTGATAATGGTGGTGAAATTATAGCGACTGCTGAAGAGATTTTTGCAACTGCAGAAATGATCGTCAAGGTTAAAGAGCCTCAAGCAAATGAACGCGCTATGCTGAGAGAGGGTCAGATACTTTATACATATCTTCATCTCGCTCCAGATCCTGAGCAGACAAAAGATTTAGTTAAAAGTGGAGCTACATGCATTGCTTATGAGACGGTAACATCTCCTCGAGGCGGTTTACCACTATTAGCGCCAATGTCAAAAGTTGCTGGGAGAATGGCTGTTCAGGCAGGCGCACACTTTTTAGAACACCCTAATGGCGGCATGGGAGCCTTGCTTGGTGGTGTGCCTGGTGTTAACCCATTAAAAGTTGTTATTTTAGGTGGAGGTGTTGTAGGTGCGCATGCTGCCCATATGGCTGTTGGTATGGGGGCTGATGTTTGGGTACTTGATAATAATCCTGATACATTAGAGAAACATTGGCAACAATTTGGTCGCAGTACAAATACCGTTTTTTCAACTCAAAGTACAGTTGAACAATATGTACTAAAAGCTGATTTAGTTATTGGAGGAGTTTTGATACCTGGTGCTGAAGCACCAAAACTAGTTACAAAAGAGATGATTAAGGCAATGAAGCCCGGTTCAGTTGTTGTTGATGTAGCAATAGACCAGGGTGGTTGTTTTGAAACTTCTAAAGCAACGACGCATGCAGATCCAACATATGTAGTGGATGATGTTGTTCATTATTGTGTAGCTAATATGCCTGGTGGCGTTCCCAAAACGTCAACATTTGCACTTAATAATGTAACTCTCCCATATGCGATTGCCATTGCCAATAAAGGAGTTAAACAGGCATTACTTGATGATGAGCACCTTAGAGCCGGTTTAAACGTTCATAAAGGCAAGATAACTTGTCTTGAAGTGGCTGAAGATTTGAGTTATGAATACGTTACTGCGCTTGATGCGCTGCAAAATTAATATTAATAGGAGGAATAAAGAATGGCGAAAATGACTGCAAGTGAAGCTTTTGTTGAAACAATGGTTGCAAATGGTGTTAAGGATATCTTTGGTATTATGGGTTCAGCTTTCATGGATGCTATGGATATTTTTGAACCTGCAGGAATAAGATTAGTTCCAGTAGTTCATGAACAGGGTGCTGCCCATATGGCTGATGGCTATTCCAGAGTGAGCGGAAAGCATGGTGTTTGTATTGGTCAAAACGGTCCAGGTATCTCAAACTGTGTGACTGCAATTGCTGCAGCTTACTGGGCTCACAGTCCAGTGGTAATTGTTACCCCAGAGGCCGGTACTGGCGGAATTGGTTTAGGTGGATTCCAAGAAACCAATCAGCTGCCAATGTTTCAAGAATTTACTAAATATCAAGGTCATGTCGTCAATCCAATGAGGATGGCAGAATTTACTGGCCGCTGTTTCGATAGAGCAATGAGTGAAATGGCGCCTACTCAACTCAATATACCGAGGGATTATTTTTATGCAGAGGGTGAATTTACAATTCCTCAACCTCGAAGAATTGATCGAGGCACTGGTGGTGATGAGACTTTAAATGAGGCTGTAGCTTTAATCGCTAAAGCCCAATTTCCTGTAATTGTTTCTGGTGGTGGTGTAGTGATGGCTGATGGCGTTCATGAATGTATAGCTTTAGCTGAGCGTTTAGGCGCTCCAGTTGTGAATAGTTATCTCCATAACGACTCTTTTCCTGCAAGTCATGATCTTTGGTGCGGACCATTGGGATATCAAGGCTCGAAAGCAGGCATGAAACTGATATCACAGGCAGACGTTGTTATTGCCTTAGGAACTCGCCTAGGGCCTTTCGGAACGTTACCTCAGCATGGAATGGATTACTGGCCAAAAGACGCCAAAATCATCCAGATAGACGCAGACCATAAGATGCTTGGACTAGTTAAGTCGATTACTGTTGGCATTTGTGGTGATGCCAAAGCTGTGGCTGAAGCGCTTTGCGAAAAATTAATTTCTGAAAAGCTTTCCTGTGATTCTACAAAAGAAGAAAGAGCGCAAAAGATTGCCAATGAAAAAGCAGATTGGGAGCTAGAGCTGGATGAATGGATTCATGAAACTGACTCATATAGCATGGACATGATCGCCAATAAGGAAGAGGGTTGGCTGCACCCAAGACAAGTTTTACGTGAACTGGAAAAAGCAATGCCTGAGGACGTCATGGTTTCAACAGATATTGGCAATATTAATTCCGTTGCAAATAGTTATCTTCGATTTGAGAAGCCTCGTAGCTTCTTTGCAGCAATGAGCTGGGGTAACTGTGGATACGCCTTCCCAACAATAGTCGGGGCAAAAGCTGCCGCACAACATAGACCCGCTATCTCTTATGCAGGTGATGGTGCCTGGGCGATGAGTATGGTAGAGACGATGACATGTGTTCGTCATGACATCCCTGTCACGGCAGTTGTATTCCATAACCGCCATTGGGGTGCAGAAAAGAAGAACCAAGTAGACTTCTATGACAGACGTTTCGTTGCTGCTGAACTTACAGATCAAAACTTTGTTGATATTGCAAAGTCAATGGGTGCTGAAGGTATTCGTGTTGATAAACTTGAGGATGTAGGACCAGCATTGAAAAAAGCAGTAGACATGCAAATGAATGAAAGAAAGACAACAATTATTGAAATCATGTGCACTCGTGAACTTGGTGATCCCTTCAGAAAGGATGCGTTAAGTAAACCAGTGCGTCATTTGGCTAAATATAAAAAATACGGCAGTAATAAGCAACACCGTTAAACTTTAATTATTTGTATTGATGGACAGGTTTTCCTGTCCTCATAAACAAATCTCCTCAGTAGCTATGAATCATTCTGATGTCATAAAATATTGGTTTTCTGAAAAAAGTAGACAACATTGGTTTTCTTCGACTCCTGAAATAGACAATGAAATAAAGCGGCGTTATGAAAAGCTTTGGATAAAGGCCGCATCTGGAAAATTTAAGGATTGGCAAGATTCACCACAAGGTTGTTTGGCATTGATTATTATCTTGGATCAGTTTCCCTTAAATATGTTTAGAGGGAAAGCTAAAAGCTTTCAAACTGAGAAATTAGCAGTTGAAGTCGCTTTAAAAGCAATTAATAAAGGTTATGATGAAATTTTGAATACTGATGAATTGCTGTTTCTCTTTATGCCTTTAATGCACAGTGAAAATCTTGAACATCAAAGCATGCAGGTCAAATTTTTTGAGAAATATGATTTCAATGATGAATATTCAAAGCATCACAGGGATATCGTGAAGAGGTTTGGTCGTTTCCCACATAGAAATGAAATTTTAGGGCGCATGAGCACTATGGAGGAATTAGATTATCTTCTTTCTGATAACGCATTTAAAGGATAGGAATAGTTTTTTTTATTCAACAGAAAGTAATGCGTCAACCCCTGCTTGAGCAACTACTATATCTTGGTCAGAACTGCCAGAACTACAACCAATCCCACCAACAATCTGACCGTCAACAAAAAGCGGTAAGCCACCACCAACTACACAAAAACGACCTTGATGTGAAGTTTGGATGCCAAATGCTGGGCCGTGATTAATAACAGATTTACCATAATCTAAGGTCGCTTTTCTAGCTGCCGCAGCAGTAAATGCCTTATCGATAGAGACATTAATACTTGTAATTTTTGCATTATCCATTCTTGTAAATAACATGAGGTGACCACCATCGTCAGCAATAGCGATATCCATATCTATACCTATATCAATTGCTTTATTAATGGCAGCATCCATCATTTTCTTTGTGTCTTCAAGTGTAAGTTTTAGTACTTTCTTCATAATTTCTCCTTCAATGCATTAATGTCAACTTCATCGGCATATAAATACTTATCCGAAATAGACTTGACATCTATAATTTATCTAGACCTAAAAATTTACATCTGTAATACGTTAAGATTTCTTCGGTATAGCCATTTGGTTGCCTTATTCCTTCAAAAACAAGTGCCATAGAGGCTTGAAAGGCAGGACTTTTATAGTCTGGCGACATATTGGTATAGAGAGGATCTCTTTGGTTTTGCTTATCAACAATCTTAGCCATATCTTGGAATGCTTGCTCTAATTGTTCTGGTGTACAAATTTTATGATGCAACCAGTTTGCTAAGTGTTGTGAAGATATTCTTAGGGTTGCGCGGTCTTCCATCAGTCCTATATGATCAATATCCTGAACTTTAGAACAACCTATACCCTGGTTAATCCATCTAACAACGTAACCTAAAATACTGTGAGCGTTATTTTTTATCTCTTTAATGATTTTATCTTCAGACAATTTTTCGGGAGATTTTAGAAATGGTAATTTCAAAATTTCATCCCGTGTTGTTTCTAGCTTGGTTGATAACAGCTTTTTCTGGCAATCGAAAACATTAAAAAGATGATAATGAGTGGAATGTAGAGTTGCAGCTGTTGGAGAGGGTACCCAAGAGCAATTAGCACCCGCTTCAAGGTGGCCAATCTTCGTGTCGAGCATTTCCCTCATCAAATCAGGTTGTGGCCACATACCTTTGCCTATTTGAGCTTTTTTGTGAAAGCCACACTTTAATGCGGTGTTGACATTGTTTTTTTCATAGGCATCGTACCATTCTTCCTCCTTGATAAGATTTTTACATCTCATAGCTCCAGCGAACATTGATGTGCGTATTTCATCACCCGTTCTGTCAAGGAATCCGGTATTTATAAAGATAATTCTGTTTTTGGCTTCTTTTATACAGGCTTTCAAATTAACGCTGGTTCGTCTTTCTTCGTCCATTAGGCCAATTTTTAGAGTGTTTTCACTAAGACCTAGCGATTTTTCAACCAAAGAAAATAGTTTCACAGTAAATGCAACTTCTTCGGGGCCATGAAGTTTAGGCTTGACAATGTAAATACTCCCCTTTTTTGAGTTTGATTTACTTTTTAGGTCGTGAAGGCTGATCAATGAAACAATCATTGCATCCAAAATACCTTCAGGGGTTGGAGAGCCGTCTGAATTTTTCACGAGATCTGTCATCATATGAAGGCCAACATTACGAACTAAGGTCATGCTCGTTCCAGCCAAGGTAAATTTTTGACCCTTAATATCAGTATATTTCTTATCTATATTCAATGAACGAGTCATTTCATTACCACCTTTAGTAAATGAGGAGCTGAGCTCTCTCTTTATTAAGCCTAAAAAGTTTCGATAAGCATGGATCTTTTCGGAAAAAGTTACCGTTGAAACGGAATCCTCGAAGTCAACAATAGTGGTAACAGCTGATTCTAATATAACGTCAAAAATACCGCTTTTGTGAAAGCTCCTTTTTTGATCTCCAATAATTTCAATATGGAGGTTGTTATTTTTAAGTAGTATATTTCCTGTATCACCAAAACCAATAAATTGCTCAGGGTTGACCAAGGTAGCTACTTCACCATTATTCAAATTAAAAATCAACGCTTCTGTATATCTCAATCTTGAGGATATCTGTCTATATGAGGCGCCTTTTAAGGGAACAACCTCATCCAAGAAATCACAAGCTAGTTCAGCCGTTTTGTTAACACGTTGAAGGTTGTGAGCAAAAGATTTTGTCATACTGCCTCTATTAGGTATAACGTTGGTGCCATATAAAGAGTCAAATAGACTACCCCAACGGGAGTTAACTGCATTGAGTACAAATCTTTCATTGGTTATGGGTACCACCAATTGAGGTCCGGCAATATTGGCAATTTCATCATCCACTCTATCAACATCAATAGAGAAATCGGGAGGTTCGCTCACAATATAGCCTATGTCTTTGAGGAAGTTTTTATAGGCAGAGGGATCTATCTCATTATTTTCTATATGCCATTTATCAATTTGAGCTTGAAGAGAGTCTCGCTTCTTTAGAAGTTGAATATTTTCATCCTGTAAATTATTCAAAATATCGGAAAGAGATTGAAAGAAATTTTCGGCTGAAATGTCCAAACCTTCACATACCTCTTTTTCAATAAAATCAAATAAGCTTTGTGTAACTGTCACGTGACCAAAGATATGCTTCCTTTTACTCATAAAAATGCCTTTTCTTTGACAACAATTACACCATCTTCGTCAGCATATAAATATTCTCCTGGATTGAATGTAACTCCTGAAAAGTTGACAATTAGGTTGCTATCACCAACTCCCTTTTTAATACTTTTAAGTGGGCAAACTCCAAGTGCGCGAACACCAATCTCCATTCTATTGATTGTTGCAGAGTCCCTAATCAATCCATGAACTAAAATACCCTCCCACTCATTATTGATTGCGTCAGTTGCTCTTTTATCTCCCAACATTGCACAATTCATAGAGCCACCAGCATCAATTACCAATATTGAGTCTTTACCATTAGTCCTTAGGGCTGTTTCAACAAGTGAGTTGTCTTCATAGCACTTGACGGTAACGATACGGCCTGAAAATGAAGTTTTTGCACCGTAACTTTTGTATACTGGTTCTAAATACTGTACATTAGGGTGAAGTTTATCTGATACATCAGAAGTCGCCTTATTCATTGTTTTCTCCATAGATTTCACACATCCTTTTCTCGGAACCATAGGGGTAATAATCCATCACACCATTTGTTTGAATCTTTTCTTGAATCGATTCCCAATACTCAGCATCTAGTAATTTTTGATAGCGAGCATTAAATGTCTTTTTCATATGTTCAGTTGGAAACATAAAATATTTAAATTCTTCAGGAAAGACATCATTTGGACCAACGTAATACCATGGCTCTGATGCCATCTCTTCTTCATAAGTTCTTGATTTTGGTAGCTTTTTAAAAGCCGGTGTGCTCATTAAAGTTATTTCATCGTAGTCATAGAAAACGACACGATCATGACGTGTAACACCGAAATTTTTTGTCAACATATCTCCAGGAAAGATGTTTGAGTTAATCAGCTCATCAATCGCTTTGCCGTAGTCATTAATGATATGCGTTTGTTGCTTTTTATTGGCTGTTTCAAGGTAGATGTTAAGTGGCGTCATTTTGTTCTCAATATACATATGTTTTACAATCAAAAGATCATCCTCAAACTCTAAATTTGATCCAGCTTTATTCTTTAACTCATCAAGCAAAGAGTCATCGATATACTTCATTGGAAAGGCCACATTGGAAAACTCCCATGTATCTGCAAGCCTTCCAACTCGAACATGATTTTTGACGAAATAATATTTCTCTTTAACCATTTCTTTTGTGCCCATCTTAGGAGGTGCGAATTGATCATTAATTACCTTAAAAACGTATGGGTACATCGGAAAGGTAAAAACCGACATAACCATACCTTTGATTCCAGGAGCTATGATTAGCTTTTCACTAGTGATTCTCGAATATTTTAAAAAATGTCTATAGAGCAAAGTCTTGCCTTGTTTATGAAGACCAATGGCGCTATATAGTACCGCCCTTGTTTTTGCTGGCATCAGTTCTTTTAAATAATCAACTATGGCTGCAGGGTAATCAGTGGTAATGAAGAAGTATGATCTAGAGAAGCTAAATACAACTGAAATGCTTCCAGTATCGGTAAGCAAACTGTCAACGTAAAGTCCATTCTTTTTATCATTTAGTAGGGCGATCAAGAGTGGTTGATCGTTGTAAAGTTGGGAAATAATTTTGCCAACAATATATGCTCCTTTACCTCTAATAAAAGGGGTTCTTATGATTTGAATTTCAAAGGTTTGGGATTTTAAGCGTGATATTTGTTTATAGAGTTGTTCCTGTAATCGCTGGATATCTTGATCGAGGTTGCCGAACTTGCACTTAAAAGAAAAGCTTTTAAGGATTTGAGTAAAGGTATCTGTGAGTTGTCCTTCTTCAACAATGAAGCTTTCAACAACAGGTTCATCCATGTCAATGTAGCTGAGAGAGACGCAAGGCTTGGTAAAAATATATTGATTGTTGTAAAAGCTTCTAGAGAACAAGCGACAAAATACTGAGTTGTAAAAAGTCTCCGCTAATTCCGGCTGTTTATGTTGTGTAATCAGTTCGATGTAGGCAAGTTTGGTGCTTTTCCAAAAATCAGAATTAAATTTATCCAGATGCGTTTGCTGATGCATAGTAGCTTTAGCACCATAAACACTTTGTTTTTTTAGATTTAGATCAGTCGATAGTTTTTTACAGAAGGTATCAACTTGCTTGTCATAGAAATTAAGTCTACTCTTTGAATCTTTGTCAATTTTTTTCCATTCCCTTTCTTCAAAACACCTTTTTGCCTCTACCGAGGCTCTTTTAATGTTGCGATAGTGCTGCTCAAAGCCACCCAAAATCTGCTTAGCAATCGTAAGTGATAAGGTGTCCGAAAAATCATTAAACATAAAGAATCAACCAACAAAAAAAATAAGCTTCATTTAAAGAAGCAAGGCATAATTGTTAGGCAGCCATTTACTAGTTAAACTGTTCTTCTTCTGTGGAACCTGTCAATGCGGTAACCGATGACAGGCCTCCCTGAATTACCGTGGTAACATCATCGAAATAGCCAGCCCCAACTTCTTGCTGATGTGATGCAAAAGTGTAACCCTTTTTAGCAGCTTCAAACTCAGGCTCCTGCACTTTGTTTACGTAGTGCTTCATACCTTCACCTTTTGCATAGTCATAAGCTAAGTCAAACATGTTATACCACATATTGTGAATGCCCGCTAAAGTAATAAATTGATATTTGTAACCCATTTCTGCAATCTTCTCTTGAAAAGAGGCGATCTCGGTATCGTTTAGATTTTTCTTCCAATTGAATGACGGTGAGCAATTGTATGCCAATAATTGATTCGGATTTTCAGCTAAAACTGCTTCAGCGAATTCGCGAGCAAAACCAAGATCAGGTTTGCCAGTTTCACACCAAACCAAATCTGCATATGGTGCATAGGCAACGCCACGAGAAATAGATTGCTCTAAACCATTTTTTACAATATAAAAACCTTCCGAAGTGCGCTTTCCTGTTATAAATGATGCATCGTAAGGGTCTACATCCGATGTCAGTAGATTTGCAGCTTCTGCATCAGTGCGAGCCAATAAAACAGTGGGCACTCCCATAACATCTGCTGCCAGTCTAGCAGAGATAAGCTTTTGCACTGCTTCTTGAGTAGGAACTAATACTTTACCACCCATATGGCCACATTTTTTAACAGCCGCTAATTGATCTTCAAAATGAGCGCCTGCAGCACCATTAGAGATCATATTTTTCATCAATTCAAAAGAATTCAAAACGCCACCAAAACCAGCTTCAGCGTCAGCAACAATTGGTAAAAAATAATCAATATGACCCTCGTCACCAGACTCAATACCTTTTGCCCATTGAATTTCATCTGCTCTCTTGAATGTATTGTTGATACGCCTTACCATAGTTGGAACAGAGTCATATGCATACAATGATTGGTCTGGATACATAGTCTCAGAGGTGTTTCCATCAGCTGCAACTTGCCAACCTGACAAGTAGATTGCTTCAATACCTGCCTTTGCTTGTTGCATCGCCTGTCCGGCAGTAATGGCTCCCATACAGTTAACATAACCTTTTTTAGAGCTACCATTCACTAATTCCCAAAGTTTTTCTGCGCCACGACGAGCATAGGTGCATTCAGGTTGAACTGAGCCTCGCAAACGCACAACGTCCTCAGCACTATAAGTGCGCTTTACATCTGACCATCGTGGGTTATCTTCCCAATCTTTTTTTAGTGTTTTTACTTGATCTTGTCTGTTCATTTTTTGCCTCTTCGTAATTATTATGTATTTTATAAATTCTGACAGATTATAGACAGGTTGTAAGTCTATTATTAATGTTATATTTATGATACCAACGATAAATTAATAATATTTAATATTTTCACTATATAATGTTAATTTTTCATAATATGAAATCGTTATGATTCTAAGATCTCTAGACAAGAAATACAATGCCATAGAAAAATGCCTTCAAATCCTGTCTATATTTTCACTTGATAAAACGCAATTCAGCATCAATGAAATTTGTGAGAAATTGGACTTTAATATTTCTACTACCTATCGTATCTTATGCACACTTGAGGAATATGGGTACGTTTCAAGATTGAAAAATAAAGATTATGTAGTTGGAACGCAAGCACTTTATTTAAGTGCTATTTACACTCAAAGTAATCACTTAGAGCAAATTCGCCCTATTGTTGATGCAATAAGAGATATGTCCGGTGAAACTGCTTCATTTTTTGTAGAAGAGGATAGTATGCGTATTTGTCTATATCGGGCTCATTCACGTGATGAAATTCGTCACAATATTGAACAGGGCAGTCGTTTAGAATTGAATCGAGGGGCTTCTGGAAGAATTATTCTTGCTTATGGTAAAAGAAAGAATGATAAAGCTGGGTTTTATAAGGAAATCAGAGATGCTGGCTACTATCTCTCAATTCATGAGCATAATTCCTCTTTGTTTGCGCTTGCTGTTCCAGTAATATCAAGCAGCTCTAAATTTGTCGGTGCGATCGTAGTTTCTGGACCAATCAGTCGCTTCAACGACAAACAGAAAATATTTTTGCTGCAGCTTCTTAGGGCACAGTTGGTCAATATTGTCATGCCATAAATTAACTAATTTGGATTACCAATTGTAGTTCTATAACTAAACATATCTGCTCTACCAGTGGTTATACGAAACTCAACTAAGCCCTTATGCTTTGCATAAGAGTGTCGATTTAATATGACCACAGGATCACCTTTATTTATGTGTAGAATTTTCGCTGTTTTGCTATCAGCAATACCTGCAGTTAATACTTCTTTTGAAGCAGTGATTTGAGTTTTAAATTTTTTAGAGATAAGAGCGTAGAGAAGGTCAGGTATATGTATGTTAGGTTTTTGGAGGCCATCAACAACCTCTGCAATCCACCAAGACTTTTCAATGATTATAGGATTTTTTTTATCTATATAGCCTCTTCTTTCGAGATAAATAACGTTCGCACCACGCTCTATTTCTAATTGAAAAGCTACCTCCGAAGTGGCTGTTGTTTTTTTTCGTATTGGGGTAGTTTTGTAAATTCTAATTGATGAACCTGTTTCACTGCCATAACTAAAGAAGTTAAACATGCTATTGTCAAACCCATAATCAGAGACATAGGTCCCCTTACCGTGGTGACGATACAAAAGATTGCTATTTTCTAATTTGTCGATTGCTTTTCTGACAGTGCCAACACTGACACCTAACAATTTGGATAGCTGTGATTCAGAAGGAATCAAATCACCAATAGTGAGATTACCACTAGTTATTTCTTCATTTATATAATCTATTACAGACTGATAAAGTTTTTTACTCATTTGTACTTACTTAGAGTTGAAGTAAACAATATGTCATAAATATTTACTTTAGATATTCTAAGTATACTCATATATATGAATATTGCTAGTGTCAATACTAAATTATTGAAATTTTTTCTATTTAGGCCTATTAAATCAACTAATAGGAAGTCTATCTGTTTTTGGAGAATCATTTGACAACTTACTAACTGAAGTGTACTATCGACAGCTCATATATATGAGTTTTTAATACTCATAATTTAGTTCTCTGTTATTTTTTGTCAATCTGAATGATTAAAGAATGGAATTTCTAGACTATTTTTCTAATGTTTTCACCGTTTATCACATAGCGCTACTTGTAGGCGGAACCTTTGCAGGTATTATTCTTGGAGCGCTTCCTGGACTAAGCCCAAC
>Ga0206678_10001686_pt1 | contig 14361 bp, 9 predicted proteins | sample M180m12015metaG_FD_155453 | JGI IMG/M metagenome (GOLD analysis project Ga0206678, IMG submission 155453) | Ammonia-oxidizing marine archaeal communities from Monterey Bay, California, United States - M1 80m 12015 | ecosystem: Environmental > Aquatic > Marine > Intertidal zone | place: USA... | reverse complement strand
CACCTCAGACTCTATAAGAGTGATTTCAAAATCTGGTTCTCCTTTATAAGAGGAGCGATTTTTACCGGAATCAGAAAAATAGCGGTCGCCTTCAATTCCTTTTCCGGCTTTAAGAGAAACGCTAGTGTGACCAGTCATAGGACCTCCTGTACCTTGCGCTATATAAATTCCGGATACAAACTTCCGTGACATATCGACTCTCCTCATTTAAGTTAACTTATCATACAGCACCGTGAGCTGGGCCAAGCATAATGCAGTCAAAATACTAACGCTAGCCTATTTATTTATGTAACCCATTAGGCATACTATCTATCGTTGGAGAATTATGTTTTTAAATTAAAAGTGGAGGAAAGCTAGTGTCTAAATCTAAAAATCCTGTCGCTATAATCACGGGTGGAAGCAGAGGCGTCGGAAAAGCCACAGCTCTGCTTTTAGCATCTAAGGGCTGGAACGTAACCCTGACTTGCACAAGCTCCCTTAAAGACGCTCTAAAAGTCACTCAACAATGCATCGAACTAGGAGTTGAGGCTCAAGCTATTTCAGCAGATGTTGGTGATATTGATGCCTGTAAAGAAACCGTTAATGAGACACTCGCTCGCTGGGCTCGCATAGATTGTTTGATAAATAATGCCGGAACAACAAAATTCGCATTCAATCACGGTGATCTTGACAGTCTAGATGCAGAAGATTTTTTGCATATATACAAGATAAATGTCGTCGGACCTTTTCAGATGGTTAAAGTATGCAAACAACACCTACTTAAGAGCCACAATCCTAGCGTAATCAATCTATCTTCTATTGCTGGCATCAAAGGTATTGGCAGCAGCCTTGCCTATGCATCATCCAAAGGCGCCCTCAATACTATGACAAAATCTATGGCACGGAATCTCGGCCCTATACGAGTCAATGCAGTGTGCCCAGGCTTTATTCAAGGCGACTGGCTGAGAAAAGGTCTGGGAAGCGACACTTATGATATGGCCTTAGCTAACATAGAAAACACCACCCCACTGGGATTAGCCGTTACCGCAGACCAGGTAGCACAGGCTATCTACAATTTGATGGAGTTGTCCACTGTTGTAACTGGAGAAACTGTTATTCTTGATGGAGGCTACCACTTGACTGTCTAAATTTTATTGCCCACTAACTCTCAGCGCATTCAACCAATTCGCTATCTGGCACACTAGGCACAACTCGAACATCACTCAAAGTTAAGGCAAAGGGTTGCTCACTCACTAGGACAACCGGTGCTGTTACCTTTGTCAAATCAACGCCGATTTTGGCAAAACAATCAAGACTTATACCTATGCGAGAAACTTTTCCTTCAGGTATAGAACGGAAAAAATCACTCATTTCAATAGTGCCGGAACAAGGCCAACCACAATCCATACGTTGCTTAACTTTTCCTTCAGGATGCTTATCTACCTTAAATTCCATAACAAGCGCGCCACCGTTGCTACCAAGTTCAGATAAATCTGCCGGCACTTCCCCTTGCCAATAAAACTGGCTCTCTCGCCCACCAGTCCATGAAAGCTTACGTGAATCCTCCTGAACAGCACCGTCAACTTTAGTAATGCTGAGGGCTCCATAAGCCGACGAAGTACTGTTACCAGAAACCGGTCGATGCCAGTCGCTAGCGTCGCCTACGTAGGCTTTCCAGGGCTCTCGAGTACTTCCGCTAAATACTATATTAGCTTTGGCTGAAGCCTTTGCCGTGGGAGCCTCACTTAAGGTAGGTGACATAAAACCGTCATCAGCGTACGTAAAGCCCTGACCCAAACGAAGCAGGTAGTCATTTGCTGGCATATCATCATCTATGGCGTTTACTTCTTTGTTAGGCCAATCAAAGGATAATTTACCAGCGAAATCGTACCTAGGTTTATTATCAGGTCCCGCAACTAAAACGTCAGCAACACCGCCACCCTCTGAACCTGGAAGCCAAGCAACCACAAAGGCATCTGAACTATTAATTAGCGCATTTGCCCAAAGAGGTCGCCCAGTTAAAAAGACGCTGATTACTGGTATTTTTTCAGCTTTAAGTTTACGCAGTAAATTTAAATCCGAATTTAAATTATCAGAGAAGTTTAATAAGTGGATATCTCCCTGACCCTCTGCATATGGTTCCTCGCCAAATACCACTACCGCAAGGTCGGGCCGATTGACCCAAGATCCATCAGAGCTTAACTCAGCTGAACCTCCAATATCCTCGATAGCCAACTTCAGTCCATCATAGATACTTGTAGCACCGGGAAAATCGCTATTTTCATTCTCTGTACCCTGCCAAGTGATAGTCCAACCACCATTTTGTTTTCCAATGTTGTCAGCGCCATCGCCCGCAACAAGTACACGTTTTTTAGAGGTAATAGGTAGAATGTTATTATTGTTCTTAAATAAAACTAACGATTTTCGGACTGCCTCTCGAGCAATCTCTCGATGCTCTATTGCACCAATCAAATCCTCATTGCCCGCATTTTTGCGTGACGAAGGCAAGCCTTTTTCATAAAGTCCTGCGCGGATTTTTACTCTCAGGATCCGAGCTACGGCATCGTTAATTCTTGACATGGGAATTTCCCCCGCTTCCACCTGAGCTATGGTATTCGTAAGAAACTCTTTCCAAACCTTAGGTACCATAACCATGTCAATTCCGGCATTAATAGCCTGGGCGCAACTCTCATTGGTACACCCTTCTATCTGACCGATACCATTCCAATCACTGACCACAAAACCATCAAAGCCCATCTGGTCTTTTAAAACATTTGTAAGCAAAAACTTTTGTCCATGAATTTTTTTACCATTCCAGCGATTAAACGAAGCCATTACCGTTTGGACACCCGCATCAATTGCCTCATAATATCCTTGCCCATGAGTGGCGAGAAGCTGATCTAAAGGCATGATCGTGTCGCCCTGATCAAGCCCTCTTAAAGTACCTCCATCACCTATAAAATGCTTCGCCGTAGCAATGACTTTAGAGTCATTTTTTGCCAATTCTCCGATCTCACCTTGGAGGCCTAATACTATCTCTCCTGCGTAGGATTTTATGATAGGCGACTCGCTGCTGTAACCTTCATAGGTTCTTCCCCAGCGATTGTCCTTTACTACTGCAACGGTGGGGGCAAAAGCCCAGTCGATCCCAGTGACCGCAACCTCTCGGGCAGTGATTTCTCCAATCTTTTTCATCAAAGAAGGATCGTTGGCTACGCCCAGACCAATGTTGTGGGGAAAAAGTGTAGCTCCAATAACATTATTATGACCGTGCACTGCATCCGTACCCCATACGATAGGAATGCCCGCGCCACCTTGAGAGCGATCTAAGGAGGCGAGGTAGTATTCGTCCGCTAGGGCCAACCAATCACGTACTTTAGAGTGCTTATTGTTTCCAGGAAAAGAACCGCCACCATTTAGAACAGAACCAAGGTGATACTTAGTAACATCTTCAGGCTTTACGAACTTTATTTCACCTTGAACCATCTGGCCGACTTTTTGCTCCAGGGTGAGATTTTTCAAAATCTCCTGAACGCGTGTATCGATGTCTGTTGGCGAGTTAGCATCTGCAAAGAGGGTGCCATGGGAAAAAGCCAAGCAAAAAACAGCAGAACTGAAAATCTTAAACGCTAATTTCTTATCGGCGCTGTAGACTGCTTTTTTTAAGCTCATTAGGACCCATCCATAAATTTATTTTAAAAGTCTACCGACTATTGGGATTTCTTCGATCCGACTTCACATCGAATACCCTAGCGTCAATATTTAGTGTTATCAGAATCATAACCATCTGTTAGTAGTATATAAACTAACTATTCAAGCCACGCTTTCACACTCTGCAACACAACCTACTTGAGTTCGCATGATTTCACGGGTCAAATCGAAGTGTAAGCCCTCATGCGACAGTCTGCTGATACCATGCGATAAAAGGGCTGAATTGGCGTTATGTTACCTGAGAAGCGCTTAGGATTGTTACTGGAAGAAGTTTCGAATTGACTCCCGGTAGTTTCGACTTACTTTAAGGGTGGTACCTTCACCGAGTTCCAGTAAGCTTCCACCTTTTGGTAAAGCAGTAATGCTCACCACGCGCTCGATGTTTACAATGGTTGAGCGATGGATGCGGACGAACAGATCACCATCTAGCTTTTCCATAAGCTCCCCAAGAGTAATCCTTATAATATGGGTTTCTCCACAAGCATGAACACACATATAATCACCCGCAGCATCTACCCAGTCTATGTCATCAAACGGTATGACCTTTACAACCCCAGAATCGCGAACCAAAAGTTTTCTCTTAATCCCATCTGCTGGCTGTTGTTCTCCGCCTGAGGTTGCAGGCTTTCCTTCTGCAAGTCGTTGAGAAATCGAATCAATCGCCCCAATTAATGGGCTCTTAATGTCAGACTCTGCGCTGCCACAAATTCTAACATTGGCTCGCTCTACCGCACGCCCAATTCGTTCACGATCGAGAGGCTTAAGCACATAATCAACGGCATGAACGTCAAAAGCATCCATTGCAAACTGATCATAAGCGGTGACGAAAATAATCACGGGCATAACGTCTGACTGCAAGGCTTTTACCACCTCAAATCCATTCATTCCAGGCATTTGAATATCTAAAAAGATCAAATCGGGATTTAACGCCGCAGCTGCCTTTACTGCTTCTCTTCCATTGCAGCATTCTTCAACAATTTCGATTTCCTCAATGTCCGATAACATTGCCCTTAAAAATTTAACTGCCAAGGGCTCATCGTCAACAATTATTGTTCGTAACTTACCCACCAACAAGTACCTCACTAACGACTGTAGCTGTTGTTTTTTCAGGCGGTATCTTCATGTAAATCACAGTACCGCCTTCGACTCCATCATCGATAGAGAACTCGTAGGCATCACCATAAAAAGTTTGTAACCGATTTATCGTATTTTGCAGACCCACGCCATGAGTAGGTATATCTTTTTTAGTTGCCTTTATACCAGGGCCTGTATCGGTGAGCCTCAAGACCAGATGTTCGTCCTCTTTAATCGCATGAACACTTATTTTTCCGCCTTCCTCAATCGGAGCAATAGCATATTTAATAGCGTTTTCTACCAATGGCTGTAAGATCAGGCTTGGAACCTTAATCATCTCAGCATCTGAAGTAACATCAAAATACACCTCTAATCGATCTCCAAATCTCGCTTGTTCAATGCTTAGATAGAGGTTTAGCGCATCCAACTCTTCTTTTAATGTTACTCGCTTAATTGGATCACTAGCTAATGAATGGCGCAAAAAGTTACTTAACTGCACGATCATTCTATTCGCTCGAGGCGTTTCCTTTCCCTCTACAAGAGATGAAATTGCATTAAGAGTATTAAACAAAAAGTGCGGATTAAGTTGATATCTCAGCATCTTTAACTGAGCCTCTTGGGCAAAAGTCTCTGCCTGGGCGCGTTTTAACTGCTCCTCTCTATTGGCGGCGGCGACAGTTAAAAGTGTGGAATGCTCTGACTGTAATAATTGATAGTATTTAATACCATGGTAGAAAGCAGACCAAGAAACAAAAATCAAAATCGAGCCAAATAACCAGCCTCCAAAATCTGGCCAAAGATTTTGCTCTCCGGTCATGTACATAAAGGTAGATAGTCTAAGTGCCGCCCAAACTGCTGCGCAGGCAACAACCCCTGTGAATAAATAAATGAAGCGACGCCAAAATGGCATATTCCAGATATAATGTGATAACGGCCTAAGTGGCCATGACAAAGGTATCCCCATTGCCGATTGAAGCAGCGTATGCGCGATGTATCCTGCATCAGTCTGTTGGTCATACCAAAGAGTCAGACTAAAAAAACTAATCAAAGACAACCCAAACCAACCAACCAACTGCAACACCCAGAATTGCGCATTGGTATTCGCATAGAACCGTTTTAAAACTGGATTTAAATTAGTTTCGACCATAATCTTTTTTTATATTTATCTTTTTAAAATCGTTAACCAAATATATGACATCAAAATATTAGTTGCTGTATTCCCATCATTGGCCGCCAACTCATCATGAGATTGAAATCCTGTTAAGATTATAGTTTAACAGAGATCATTTTGAATGACTGAATTAAACCCCAAAAAAACTAATCCTGTCTCCAGTAATAACTCCCACACAATTCAGTATCTTAGCATAAAAGCGTTGAGGTCAACTCATCCAGAGGTTCGAAGACTTAAGCGTAACCAGTCTATTCATAGTGCCCACGGAAATAAGGTATGGAGATCAAGTTTCGTGCTGATGGACTACCTCACCACCTACCCGCCCAAACCTAAGGCTCGGGTTCTTGACGTGGGATGTGGTTGGGGTCTGACCTCCATTTTTCTAGCGAAGCAATTTGGTGCTGATGTTACAGCAATCGATATTGACCCAGGGGTAGAGCCTTTTTTACAGCTTCAGGCACGTATTAACAACTGTTTAATTAGATTTGAGGAGGCACGATTCGAAGATTTCACCCACGAAGATCTAGCCCGCTTCCATACCATTGTTGCGGCAGACATCTGCTTTTGGGACGAGATGGTTCATCCACTTAAAGACTTTATTTATAGGGCGCTAGAGGCTGGTGTTAAACAAATCTATATTGCTGACCCAGGAAGGCCCCCTTATTGGGAACTCTGTGACTATTGCGTCGAGGCCTTCGATGCCGAAATTGTCACACGAAGGATTTATGAGCCCTGGAAAACAGAGAAGTTTATTTTGTCAAATAGACAATAAAAAAGCCGGGGGGGGGGACCGGCTTTTTTACTCACTCAGTGAAATGTCAATCTAAACTCACTTAACACTCACATCATCGATCCACACTTGTCCAACCGCACCGCCCATATCAAACAACACACGGCTATTGGCATCACCAAAATCATCACCATCAGCTGTTGTGGTGGTTATCGTATAGGTAAACGTTTGCCACTCAGTCGTCAAACTTACTGTCTCTGTTGCTGCAGAGTAAGGAGCAGCATTCAAACCAAGACCTGCGACCATTTCCCGTTCTACAGATCCCTTAGCTTTGAATGTTACATCGTACGCCGTAGCAGGCGTTAAAGTCATTACTTGACTTAGATTGACCGACCAAACATCTCCAGCAGAGGCAACGTCTACCGCAAAGTAAGACGTTATCGCAGCGTCCGCATTCACCCAGCTCGCTGAACCAGCCTGGAAATCGCCGTTAGTTAAAAGTTCAGTTCCATCACCACCAGCCAGCTTTACACTGACATCATCGATCCAGACTTGTCCAACCGCACCGCCCATGTCGAACAACACACGACTATTGGCATCTCCAAAATTATCACCATCAGCTGTTGTGGTGGTTATCGTATAGGTAAACGTCTGCCACTCAGTCGTCAAGCTTACTGTCTCTGTTGCTGCAGAGTAAGGCGCAGCATTCAAACCAAGACCAGCGACCATATCCCGCGCTACAGAGCCCTTAGCTTTAAATGTTACGTCGTAAGCCGTAGCAGGCGTTAAAGTCATTACTTGACTTAGATTGACCGACCAAACATCTCCAGCAGAGGCAACATCTACCGCAAAGTATGACGTTATTGCAGTGTCCGCATTAACCCAACCAGTTGAACCATCCTGGAAATCACCATTCGTGACTAGCTCAGAGCCAGCGACTGGCGGTTCAGCTGCCGCAGCACCAACAAAGGTGATGTCATCAAAGTAGTAAGTCTCTGAAGATCCAGCTGAACCAAAGTTCATAAAGATAGATAACGTATCAAACACGTAATCCACATTTAGTTCGGCTGTACCCTCAGCCTGATTACTGAAGTCAAAAGTAAGCGTCTCCCACTCACCAGCTACAGTAGTTACCGCATCAGTTTCGACGGTATGAGTGTTATCACCTGACTCTTCAAGCTTTAGTCTAACGGTAATGCCAGCCTCAGGAGACCAAACACGTACACTCATAACTGTGTCAGTAGCGGTTAACGGATAAACAACATTACCTTTGGCAATCGTAGTTCCTGCCCAAGTCTCATTGCCCTTCACAATAGATACAACAGTATTAGTTGCATCGGTTGGATCAGCTACAAGAGTACTCACATTGTTTCCAAAATCAGCCAAACCATAGTCTGCGGTGGTGGAGTTAAAGTTAATCACCTCATCTACGTTAAGCACATTGTCATCTCCAGTACCTAGATCAACTGGATCAACTGGATCAACTGGATCAACTGGATCAACTGGATCAACTGGGGCTGGGGTTGCGGCGGCGTTCTTAGCTAAATTAAACGTCCACCAAACACCCGCTCCAGCCTCTACAGAAACCGTTAGGTATTTACCATCTGCCGTAGCTGTTAACACATCATAGGTGATGGAATCTGGCGCTGAAGCTGAAGAAGATAGCTCAGAACCATTAACGGCTTTTGGAAGTCCAAGATGCGAACCCTTGCCAGTAATGGTAATTTTCCCTGCGGTTTCGTCATAACTATAGGTACCAGCAGAGCTTCCATCATGAGGCGCTACAGGAGTGGCACACGCGTCAGCGCCGCCTTGCCATGCTTCAACCCAGGTGTCATCACCCATCACATTACGGAACGATCCGTCATCACCGAATACCATCGTGTCATCAAACCAACATGCACGCTCTGCTACAACATCGGCTCCGGTTGACCACCACTCCATACTGCCCGCAGTAGGTCCAACACCAGCAGCTCCCTCGCCATCCAAAGACCAGCTACCTGCAAGAGCAGAAACCGGCACCTTGACTAAATTGAACGTCCACCAAACTCCGGCACCAGTCTCAACTGTAACAGTCATGTTGTTACCGTCAGCAGTCAGTGTAAGAACCTCATAGATGATCGAATCAGGAGCAGAACCAGATGCGCTTAGCTCTTCACCATTAACCGCTTTTGCAAGTCCTAGGTGGGCTCCTCTACCATTGATCGTTAACTGAGCTGCCGCTTCATCGTAGTAAAACGATGCAGCATTTGATCCATCATGCGGTGCAACAGGAGCGCCACAGGCATCTGACCCACCCTGCCACGCTTCAATCCAAGTATCAGCACCGAGAACGTTTGTGAACGATCCATCTTCACCAAAAGTATATCGATCATCAAACCAACAAGCTCGTTCCGCTACCACTGTTTCATCAGCAGACCACCACTCCATGCTACCAGCAACCGGACCAACACCCGCGGAACCGGCACCATCGAGACGCCAATTACCAGAAAGGGGTGATGGCGGGACTTTAGCGAGATTAAAGGTCCACCAGACACCAGGGGCCGTTTCAACAGTCACTGTTAAGTTCATGCCGTCAGCTGTTAGTGTCAAAATATCGTACGTAATAGAATCTGGGGCTGAAGCGGACGACGCCAGCTCCTGACCATTGACTGCTTTGGCCAAGCCTACATGAGCACCTCTGCCAGACAAAGTGAGTGTCCCAGCAGCCTCGTCATGAGTAAATGTTGCTTCCGCACTTCCATCATGAGGGGCAACCGGCGCACCACAAGCATCAGCTCCACCCTGCCAAGCCTCTACCCAAGTGTCGTTGCCAAACGAATTCTTGAAGGAACCATCCGTTCCAAATGTGTAGAAATCATCAAACCAACAAGCTCTTTCTGCTACAACATCCGCTCCAGTAGACCACCATTCCATGCTTCCGGCTGTGGGGCCTACACCTGCTGCTCCCTCACCGTCAAGTTTCCAAACACCGACGAACGGAGAAACTGGCTTCTTGGCCAAATTAAATGTCCACCAAACCCCAGGGGCCGTCTCTACTGTGACAGTTAAGTTCATACCGTCCGCAGTTAACGTCAAAATTTGATATGTAATCGAATCAGGGGCAGATGCTGAGGCCGATAATTCTTGCCCATTAACAGCTTTGGCTAGACCCAAATGAGCGCCTCTACCGTTAATAGTTAGTGTTGCGCCAGCTTCATCCCAAACCCAAGAAGCTGCAGCACTGCCATCATGAGGAGCAACTGGTGCCGCACAGGCATCGGCGCCTCCATCTTGCCAAGCCTCTACCCAGGTATCATCGCCCTGAATATTTTTAAACGTTCCATCTTTTGCAAACGAGAATATATCATCAAACCAGCACGCACGTTCCGCAACGACATCAGCGCCTGTTGACCACCATTCCATACTACCTGCAGTCGGCCCAACACCCGCCGCTCCTTCTCCATCGAGCAGCCACTCACCAACAAGAGGATCTTCAACTGGTGCCACACACCCTTCTGCACAGTACTGCACTCTGCTTCCGTCAGTCGTTTCAGATACATCAACGCCGGGCTCACCGCTGGTATCGCTAAACGAAATATTAAACGTGACATATCCATCAACATCCGACTCAACCATTTCACGGGATGCTGACCAATCTCCAATTTTACCTACAACCTCAGTCGCCACACCATTAATGGTAACAACCGGCTGCATCAATGCTTCTGTAGCTGTGAAGTCAACTTTAATTGACTGACCCAGCTTTGCCACACCATCAGGGCTAGAGTTTTTCTCTTGCTGTTGCAATATCATTACGCTTGTCAAGGTTGGCGCAATACCATCCGGACCAGCTGGTTCTGGCAGATCATTTTCAGTAACAGTATTTCCACCGCCACCACAGGCCGCAAGAAATAGCGAAAAGGATAACGCTAGAACAGAACCTAAATGGTTAGCTTGGAAAAAAGATTGGAACCAGCCCAAATAGCTGACGGTTGATTGCGGACGCATAACTCCCCCTGACAAAAGTTTAATTTTTTATTCAGCACAAACTGAAAATATTTTTCTCACTCTGAATTCTCTGCCCCCTTAGCCGCAACCTCCATAGCAATTCGGTGAATAGGGATATATATGCGATGAATTGGTTACAGAAACGTTAAACCTGAATAATTCAAGTAGCTCCGGATAAAAGTATATCCAAGAATACTGATAATATTGATTTAGGTACGGTTTTCGCCGCCCAGACAATTCGGAGAGTCTGGCGTTTCATTACGCTTTTCTAACCACTCATCGGGCGTATAAGTGTGCAAGGCCAGCGCATGTACACCACCTGCAAGCTCATCCGCCAAGATTGAGTAGATCATCTGATGGCGCTGCACCAAACGCCTGCCATTAAACTCCTGACTAATGGCTACGACTTTGAAATGACTTTCAGATCCAGGTGGGACAGAATGCATGTGACTTTCATTCGAAACCTCGAGCACCTCAGGCGCAACCCCTGACGTTAGCTTTATAATAATTTCTTGTTCTACCGGCCCCAAATGAATCACATCCCTCCCACTAGATTGATCATTACTCCAGCGGCAACCGCTGACCCAATCACTCCAGCTACATTTGGCCCCATCGCATGCATCAATAAGAAATTTTGAGGATTTGCTTCGAGGCCAACCTTATTAGCAACTCTTGCTGCCATAGGTACCGCAGAGACTCCAGCTGCACCGATTAGTGGATTAACCTTATGAGCGGATAGAAGATTCATTAGCTTAGCCATTAATACTCCCGAGGCAGTGCCTATACAAAAAGCAATTGCCCCCAGACCGAGAATACCCATAGTCTCAACATTTAGAAACTTGTCTGCACTCATTTTAGATCCAACACCCAACCCCAAGAAAATAGTTACTATGTTAATTAATGCATTCTGTGTTGTGTCACTCAATCGGTTAACAACGCCACACTCTCGCATCAAATTACCAAAACAAAACATTCCTAACAAAGGGGCTGCATCAGGCAGAAGCATGGCCACAAGTAATAATAGCGTCAAAGGGAATATAATTCGTTCAGCTTTTGACACCGACCGTAATTGAACCATTGTGATCTGCCTTTCAGCAGGAGTTGTTAGCGCTCGCATGATTGGCGGCTGGATAATTGGGACCAAAGCCATATAAGAGTATGCTGCAACCGCAACAGCTCCTAATAGATCTGGCGAAAGCTTGCTAGTAACAAAGATCGCCGTTGGCCCATCAGCGCCTCCTATTATTCCTATAGACGCCGCATCGCGAATACTAAAGTCCAAGATCCCAAAATGACTCAGCGCAACAGCTCCCAAAACTGTTGTAAAAATACCCACCTGTGCGGCGGCTCCAAGAAGCAGAGTTTTGGGATTGGCTAACAGCGGTCCAAAATCAGTCATTGCACCAACTCCCATAAAAATAACTAATGGGAATAACCCAGTGGCAATACCTGCATAGTAAATGTAGTAAAGCAGCCCACCGGGGCTTTCTAACTGGCCCAACTGATCATAAATCGGAGCCGCATCAAATCCCGCTCCCGGGATGTTTGCTAAGATAGTTCCAAACCCAATCGGCACAAGGAGTAGAGGCTCAAACCCTTTATTGATCGCCAAGAACAATAACAGCAAACCAACTGCCATCATTGCTACCTGACCCAATTCGATCTGAGCCAAACCGGAAGTTGTCCATAGACTGATTAAATTTTCCATCAACTAGGCCCCTTTAGGCTATGGTTACCAACGTGTCGCCAACGGCACAGCTATCTCCGCTCTGAACTTTCACTGCAACAATTTTTCCCGCATTGGGCGCGCTAATTGATGTCTCCATTTTCATGGCTTCCAAAATAATAACGGACTCCCCTTCAGCAACAACCTGCCCCGGCTCGACCAATACTTTAACAACGTTCCCTGACAGAGGAGCAGTGACCGGTTCACCAGGGATATCTGGAACCGCTCCTGATTCAGCATTGTGAACTCCGATTTCACCAATTGCACTAATATCTCCACCATTGGCAACCGTTACGGTGTAGGACTTCCCTTCCACTTTCACAGTATAAACCTCTTCCCCTTTCTCATTAAGCTGAGCTGGGCTTTTCCCGGTGGGCACTGGCTCAAAAATGCTAGGATCGTTGCGATGCTGTAAAAACTTCAGGCCAACCTGAGGAAATAGAGCATAAGTTAAAACATCATCAATTTGCCTATCACCTTCAGAAAGTTCAAAGCCAGCCGTTTGGGTCAACCCGACTAGCTCATTTTCCAAAGCCGCGAGCTCAGGCTTAATATTATCCGCAGGCCGGCAGACGACAGGCAGTTCTCCCTCGCCTAGCACACGTGATTGCAAATCAGTGTTCACCGCCGCAGGCGCAGCACCATACTCGCCTCGCAGCACTCCAGCAGTTTCTTTTGTAATTGACTTATAACGCTCACCAGCCAGCACATTTAGTACTGCCTGAGTTCCAACAATCTGGGAAGTTGGCGTGACCAATGGAATATAACCAAGGTCCTTCCTCACCTTTGGAATCTCCGCAAGCACCTCGTCTAATTTATCTTCCGCTCCCTGCTCACGCAATTGACCTTCCATATTTGTGAGCATGCCACCTGGAACCTGGGCCACTAAAATTCGCGAGTCAACGCCCTTGAGGGAACCTTCAAATTCCACATACTTCTTTCGTACAGCTCTAAAGTACGCGGCTATTTCTTCGAGCTTTTCAATATTCAAACCAGTATCGCGCTCACTATCTTTGAAAATAGACACTACTGACTCTGTCGCAGAGTGACCGTAGGTCATCGACATAGAGGAGATCGCTGTATCGACATTGTCGATACCTGCCTCAACACATTTCATAATGGTTGAGGTAGAGAGGCCCGTTGTAGCATGGGCATGGAGCTGAATGGGGATATTAACCGCTTGCTTAAGTTTAGTAACAAGATCGAAACCAACATAGGGCGTTAGCAACCCAGCCATATCTTTAATGCAAATAGAGTCAGCGCCTGCATCTTCTATCTGTCGGGCTTGATCAACCCACAAGTCAGTTGTATGAACCGGGCTAACTGTGTATGAGATAGTTCCCTGGGCATGCTTCCCAACTTGATTAACTGCTCGCAACGCAGTTTCAAGATTTCGCATGTCGTTCATCGCATCAAATACGCGAAAGACATCAATCCCATTGATTGCCGCCCGCTCTACAAATTTTTCAACAACATCATCTGCGTAATGCCTATAACCAAGAATATTCTGCCCTCGAAACAGCATTTGTTGGGGAGTATTAGGCATAGCCTTTTTAATCTCTCGAATACGATCCCAAGGATCTTCTCCCAAAAACCGGATACAAGAATCAAATGTTGCTCCACCCCAAGACTCCATGGACCAGTACCCAATTTGATCAAGTTTCTCTGCGATCGGTAACATATCATCAATTCGCATGCGCGTAGCAAACAGTGACTGGTGAGCATCCCGCAATACAACTTCGGTGATGCCTAAGGCATTCGTTTTAGATGACATAAAATAAGTCCAATAGCATTGTTAGGTAATTAAATAATTGCGCAGATTATCTGCCTTAGCTTGAAATGGATACCACTTCAGCGCCCTCGGTGCTGATCTAGAGCCCCTTGTATGGCGGTTACAATAGAGGAGTCTACCGAAGTTACATCAGGAGACTTCTGATCACTAGCCGTCTCCACATCAGCAGCAGCCCATTTATTAACCGAAGC
>Ga0206678_10001682_pt1 | contig 14389 bp, 17 predicted proteins | sample M180m12015metaG_FD_155453 | JGI IMG/M metagenome (GOLD analysis project Ga0206678, IMG submission 155453) | Ammonia-oxidizing marine archaeal communities from Monterey Bay, California, United States - M1 80m 12015 | ecosystem: Environmental > Aquatic > Marine > Intertidal zone | place: USA... | reverse complement strand
TTCTTCTCTCATGATAGTGTCACCCACTTTTTGCGACCGTGAACCCCTGGAACTCGCCCAGTCATTGATTGCAAAGCTCCTTCGACATCGAATTAGCCACTCGGCTCAAGGGGGTTACCTGGCGGTCCGCTAAAATCACTGAAACAGAGGTCTACTACCAGGAAGTCATTCATCCCCTGGGTTTACCGAAAAGCCCACATCGAGTGAGCACACAATCATTAATTGTTAGTCATGTATTTTACGAAGACTTGCCCAAGGGTTCGCTGGATTTCTGCATTCGTTCGACCAATTTGTCGAGTTCACCAAGACGCATCAGAGGGTCTTTCATTTCAAGCATTCGCTGCTTGAAATGGTTAGGGCAAGGTAAAAGTTCCGTGAGTCTTGCGCCAACTTCAACCGCTTGACCAAGATCACAATCCAGGCCAAGCCTTTGCACCGCTTCATGGACCATCAAAGACTCGAGCAGCCCGGAAAGGTGTTGCCTTTCTTCCGGAACGGCAACTTCCTGTTCAACGGCCAGAAACTCAACATTTGCCATCATCAACCTGTCAGCTTGTTCGTACTGGTCACGAATAACGAACTTCCGATCACCTTCAACGACTATACTCAGCATCCCGTTTGAAGACTGATCGAAATCAACAATCGTAGCGTAAGTGCCATAATGGGATATTTCCGGAAGCTGCTCATCCGGGCTAGCCAGGATCCGGTCACCATCGGTAATCATGACAATGCCGAAACCAGTCTGTTCGCGAAGTCCCTTCTTTACCATATCAAGATAGCGAGCTTCAAAGATCTGCAACGACAGTTTACCACCGGGAAACAACACCAGTGGCAAGGGAAATAAGGGGACTTCTTTCATCGCCGTATTCTACCCGATTAGCACTTTATCAATAGTGTCTTTAAACTGACTGCCTCAAATAATCCACAGGTTTCACATTGGATCCAGTACATGTCCTGGCGCTAGCGCTGATGCAGGGGATAACCGAATTTTTGCCCATCTCAAGCTCCGCTCACTTGATCCTTCCAGGCAAATTGCTAGGTTGGCCGGACCAAGGACTTGCTTTTGATACCGCGGTTCACCTGGGATCACTGACAGCCATCGTTGTCTATTTCCGCCACGAACTTCATCGCCTGACCGCCGCGGTTCTACTGCATATTCAGAGTCGCCAGCCTAGTGCTGATAGTCATTTTGCCTTCAATCTGATGCTCGCCAGCCTGCCGATCATCCCGGTGGGGCATTTCACAAGATTTATGGTCGAGGCGGAACTTAGAGGGATAGAGGTGATAGCTTTTACCACGATCGTTTTTGGTATCGCTCTGTGGTTCGCAGATTACATGAGGGGCGATACAGCAAAACCCTTAACCCCTGCTCGATCAATCGCCATTGGATTAGCGCAGTGCCTTGCCCTGATTCCTGGCACCTCACGCAGTGGAATCACTATTACAATGGCACTATTACTGGGTCAATCCCGTGAGCATGCTGCCAGAATTTCATTCTTGATCGCCATTCCGGCCATCGCCGGAGCCGCTGCAATAAAATTCTGGGACCTCCTGCACACACCAATCATACCGGACTGGTTTACGCTTGGTATCGCCACTGTTGTAGCAGGGCTCTCTGCTTACTTTTGTATCGTGATCCTGTTGAACATCGTAAACAAAATAGGCTACCTACCATTCGTTATCTACAGATTTGGCCTGGGCGGCCTACTGCTCTGGATGATTTACTAGGGAGCCCGCCTTTATAAGGAGGCGGTATAGAAGCTCTTTGTATGAACAGAGCGAACGCGCCGACAGAAGAATCACGAATAGGCTTCAACTTCGTGATTCTTCTGCAAAGGTTAAAGGCACGCCTCGTCGAAAAGCTGATGTGACATTCCGACCTTTATCATGGGTTGCCTAGAACGGAATATCATCGTCGAAATCATCAGATGGTGGTGGCCCGAAGTCATCTCCAGCGGACGAACTTCCGCCGCCACCCTGGCTGCCGCCTGATCCACCGGAAAAAGATCCTCCACCGCCGCCACTCTGGCTGCCACCTGATCCACCGGAAGAAAATCCGCCACCATTCATTTCACCGCGACTGTCCAGCATCTGCATCTCGCTGGCAACCACCTCTGTGGTGTAATGTTTCTGGCCGTCCTTCTCCCAATCTCGGGTTCGAAGTTCGCCTTCAATGTAAACTTTAGATCCTCGCTTCAGGTACTCCCCTGCGATTTCCGCCAGCCTGTTAAAAAAGACGATACGATGCCATTCGGTACGCTCCTTTTGCTCACCGGAATCCCTGTCTTTCCATCCCTTTGATGTCGCAATAGATACATTCGTAACCGCCCCGCCATTTGGCATATACCGCGTTTCTGGATCCCTTCCCAGATTACCGACCAGGATTACCTTATTTATTCCGCGAGCCATCTTATTCTCCTATTCCTCTCAGGTTGTCATCAACCATCTTTATTTAATATGCCACCAGGGAATAATAACTCTTCTACAGCCCTTTGGTACAATTCTGGAACAGATTAGTCGATTCAATCAGTCAAAATTCCGATGAACAGAGCTCAGAAATTGACGAACTTTTTTGCTTGATGTGCCGCAAACTTATAACATCACTGCCCGGGCCGATACCGGCTGGCTTTCAGACTGAGTATCAACGTTCATCCAAAACTGCTACCCGTCATCAATGGAGCGGATCACCGGGTGACGCATCCCACTGATAGAAGAATTCACTGAAATCGCACGTTGATTTCATCGATTACCAAAGCCGAGGTTAGCTCTTTGATCACCTTACAAGGTACCCCTTCCTGATGGATACAATTTCAATCCATGGTGCCAAGACACATAACCTAAAAAACATCAGCCTCGACATCCCAAGGGACAAACTGGTTATTGTCACTGGACTATCCGGTTCCGGTAAGTCCTCCCTGGCTTTCGATACGCTATACGCTGAAGGCCAAAGGCGATATGTCGAATCCCTGTCGGCTTACGCCAGGCAATTCCTATCCCTGATGGAAAAACCTGATATCGAGCACATTGAAGGTTTGTCACCTGCCATCTCCATTGAGCAGAAGTCAACGAGTCACAACCCACGCTCAACCGTGGGTACGATCACAGAAATCTACGATTACCTCAGATTGCTGTTCGCAAGAGTAGGTGAACCACACTGTCCAACTCATGGCATCAAGTTACAATCGCAATCGATCAGCCAGATGGTTGATCAGGTAATGGATTTATCTGAAGACACTCGAGTCAATCTGCTTGCCCCGATCATTCGGGAACGCAAGGGCGAGCACCTGCATCTGTTCAAACAACTAGCTTCACAGGGTTTCGTACGGGCTCGCATCGACGGCATCATTACTGATCTTGATACCACACCCGACCTTGACAAAAACAAAAAACACACCATCGAGGTTGTCATCGACAGGTTCCGAATTCGCCCGGATTTGAAGACTCGTCTCGCGGACTCTTTTGAAACAGCAGTACAGGTCGCAGATGGTATCGCCGCTATCAGTTTCCCAGACGATAAAACAGAAGACCTGTTGTTCTCATCTCGGTTTGCATGCCCCCAGTGCGGCCACTCGATTCAGGAACTTGAACCACGATTCTTCTCTTTTAACAATCCTGCTGGCGCGTGCCAGGGTTGTGATGGGCTGGGCTTGCGCGAGTATTTTGATCAGGACTCAGTGCTACAGGACCGAGAACTATCTCTGGCAGAAGGCGCAATCCACGGCTGGGACAGGAGGAATATCTACTATTTCCAAATGCTTGGGTCAATTTCAGAACACTATGATTTCAACCTTGCGACACCATTCAAGGAACTTTCGAACAAACACCAGGAAATCGTTCTTCGCGGAAGTGGTACCGAAGAGATTCAGTTTCGTTACGTCAACGATCGCGGAGACGAATATACCCGAGGCCATGCCTTCGAGGGGATCATCCCCAATATGGAGCGCCGCTATCGTGAAACCGATTCCCAGATGGTCAGGGAAAATCTTTCCAGGTTTCTTAGCACGCAAAACTGTCCTGAATGTCACGGCGCACGTTTACATGCAGACGCCCGCTCGGTAACGATCAACAAGAAGTCACTCACTGATATTACTTCACAATCAGTTAATGACGCTTTTGATTACTTCTCTGCCCTGGAACTCAAAGGCCAGCGTGCCCGGATCGCAGAAAAGATCCTGAAGGAGGTTCAGGCAAGGCTCGGCTTTCTGATCGATGTTGGTCTCGACTACCTGACGCTGTCACGTAGCGCGGATACCCTGTCCGGCGGTGAAGCGCAAAGAATCAGGCTTGCAAGCCAGATCGGAGCGGGACTCGTTGGGGTCATGTACATTCTGGACGAACCTTCAATCGGGTTGCACCAGAGGGACAACCAAAGACTTCTCGGCACGCTGACTCGCCTACGAGATCTGGGCAATACTGTCATTATTGTTGAACATGACGAGGAAGCCATCCGTCACGCAGATTTTGTGATCGACATTGGCCCCGGCGCAGGGGTCCATGGCGGTGAGGTTGTCGCAAGCGGCACCCTGGACGATATCCTGAAAGAAGAAAGATCGATTACAGGACAGTTTCTTAGTGGCAAGCGAAAGATCGAGGTGCCAAAAGAACGTCACATCTATAACCCGGATGCTGTGCTGACGCTTCGTTCGGCATCGGGTAACAACCTGAAGGATGTTGACCTAAATATTCCCATCGGCCTGATGACCTGTGTCACAGGAGTGTCAGGTTCAGGTAAGTCTACCCTGATTAATCAGACTCTGTACCCGATTGCAGCAAAAGAACTCAATGGTGCCACCAACCCACAGGTTGCACCTTATGATGAAATAATCGGCATGGATCAGCTAGACAAGGTCGTGGATATCGACCAGAGCCCTATAGGCCGTACTCCTCGATCCAATCCCGCGACTTACACACAGATTTTTACGCCCATCAGGGAACTCTTTGCCGCGACACAGGAGGCTCGGTCAAGGGGGTACAAACCCGGCAGATTCAGCTTCAACGTGAAAGGTGGCAGATGCGAGGCATGCCAGGGTGATGGACTGATTAAAGTTGAAATGCATTTTCTGCCCGATGTCTATGTCACCTGCGATGAATGCAAGGCTAAACGATATAACCGCGAGACGCTGGAGATCCTCTACAAGGGCAAGAATATTCACCAGGTTCTTGAGTTAACGGTTGAAGACGCGCACACGTTCCTGGGTGCGGTCCCGATGATCGAACGACGCCTGCAGACCCTACTCGACGTCGGTCTTGGTTACATCAAGCTTGGACAAAGTGCGACGACACTTTCCGGAGGTGAAGCACAGAGAGTGAAGCTTGCCCGTGAACTCTCAAAAAGAGATACCGGCAAAACCCTGTATATTCTGGATGAGCCAACAACAGGATTACACTTCCATGATATCGAGCAATTGCTCGAGGTCATTCACCGACTTAGGGATCATGGAAATACAATCGTTGTGATCGAACACAACCTGGACGTTATCAAAACTGCAGACTGGATTGTTGACCTTGGTCCCGAAGGCGGCTCGGGTGGTGGTGAGATTATTGCGACCGGTACGCCGGAAGAAATCGCCCGAGTGGAACATTCGTTTACCGGGCAGTTCCTGAAACATTCCCTAATATAGTCAGGCAACCTTTGACTAAGAGCTTCCCTGACGATAAGCCTTTTGTACGGCTTCTGTCGCCACACCCTTGTTGATGTGGGCATTACAGCCAGACAATACACTTTCAAGCGCGTTAACACAGAAAAGGACATTCCTGGGATTACTCGCATAACCCATCAGCCCAATACGCCATACTTTCCCAGCAAGCACGCCCAGGCCAGAACCTATCTCAAGGTTATAATGGTTCAACAGCTGTTGACGAACTGAAGCTTCATCCACGCCATCTGGAATAGTGACTGTATTCAATTGTGGCAGCCTGTAGTCCTCCGCCACAATAAACGCAAGACCCAGCGCTTCAAGCCCTGCCCTTAGCGCCAGGTGATTATCCTGATGTCGTTTCCAGGATTTCTCAAGACCTTCTTCTTCCAGAATCACCAGAGACTCGTGCAGCCCGTAAAGTGCATTGACCGGAGCAGTATGATGATAGGCGCGGGTCTGGCCTTCACCCCAGTACCCCATCACGAGATTGAGATCCAGGAACCAGGAACTGACTGGCAACTTGCGGGACTGAACCCTGGCGACTGCTGCCTCGCTCAGACTGATCGGCGACAGCCCGGGTACACAGGAAAGACACTTCTGTGTTCCGCTATACGCAGCGTCAACTCCCCAATCATCAAGCTTCACTTCAATGCCGCCCAGCGAAGTTACACAGTCGACAATAGACAGGCAATCAAACTCTCTGGCGATCGCACAAAGTGCTTTAGCATCAGACCTGACTCCAGTGGACGTTTCCGCATGCACAAATGCGACGAGCCCGGCGTCTGTATTCTCCTCGAGCGTTGCCCTCAGTTTCTCCGGTGAAACCGGCGTTCCCCATTCATCCTCAACCAGAATCACTTGACCACCGAGACGTCTAACGTTATCTGCCATTCGGGTACCGAACACCCCGTTAACGCAAACAACAACCTTGTCGCCCGGCGACATCAGGTTTACAAAACAGGTTTCCATCCCGGCCGAGCCAGGTGCTGAGACTGGAATGGTCAACTCATTTTTTGTCTGAAAGGCAAACTGCAACAACGACTTAATCTCATCCATCAGACGAATGAACTCAGGATCCAGGTGGCCGACGGTAGGTCTTGCCAACGCACTTAGGATTCTTGGATTCACATCCGAGGGACCAGGTCCCATCAGGGTACGGGATATTGGATTGAACGAACTAACCACTGTAATCATTCCTTATAAAGTCTTGGGGTCTACAAACAACCCAGGGTCTACAAACAACAAAGCCGGGCATAGCCCGGCTTTGAGATTCTTGCACTTCGGTCGAAATGACACGACGAGGTACTGGCAATAGGCAAAGGCGATTTAGTCTTCTTTACTCGCTTCAGCATCATCATCGAAATCGTCAAAATCGTCGTCATTATCTGGAAGCGGTCGATCAACGAGTTCCACAAACGCCATTGGCGCCGCATCACCTGCCCTAAAACCGCACTTGAGAATCCTGGTATAACCGCCCGGTCGCTCCTGATACCTGGGGCCGATTTCAGAAAACAGCTTGCCTACAGCAGCTTTGCTCCTCATTCGCGAGAAAGCCAGTCGCCTGTTGGCAACTGAATCACTTTTCGCCAATGTAATCAGCGGCTCTGCTACACGCCTGAGTTCTTTCGCCTTAGGCACTGTAGTCCTAATAACCTCATGCTCAATCAAAGAGCAAGCCATATTGCGAAACATCGCTTTTCGATGAGAGCTGTTCCTATTTAACTGTCTACCACTTTTTCTATGGCGCATCTTCTTGTTCCCTTACGACTGGGGTCGGAGTAAAAACTCGACCACTGAACTCTTTTATCACTGTGTTTGTATCGGAGATACACTATCAACCTCATTGACAACTAGTGAGGTGAACTATTTTTTACTCCGACCCCGGTTCTTTCTCCGATCCCGGTTCTTTAGCCTAAAACTCGATCGTCACCCCGAAGACTTGATGGCGGCCAGTTCTCTAAGCGCATACCCAGAGACAAACCACGTGAAGCCAGAACATCCTTAATCTCTGTCAGGGATTTCTTACCGAGGTTAGGTGTTTTCAGCAGCTCAACTTCTGTTCTGCGGATAAGGTCACCAATGTAATAAATATTTTCCGCTTTCAGGCAGTTAGCTGAACGAACTGTCAGCTCCAGGTCATCAACCGGCCGGAGTAAAATTGGGTCAATCTCGTCTTCCTCTACAACCGCTTCTGGCTCGTTTTCACTCTCCAGGTCAACAAACACCGAAACCTGCTGCTGCAGAATTGTCGCTGCTCTTCGAATAGCTTCTTCCGGATCAATCGTACCATTGGTTTCCAACTCAATAATCAGCTTATCCAAGTCAGTTCGCTGCTCAACCCGAGCGCTATCGACTTTGTAAGAGACTCGCTGAACCGGACTGTAAGATGCATCCAACAACAACGAACCAATAATACGGCTTTCTTCTTCGTCAGCAATTCGTATATCTGCTGGCTCATAACCCCGTCCTCGACCTACCTGCGCGCGAAGCTTCAATTGACCGTTTTCGTTCAAGTTAGCGATGACGTGCTCAGGGTTTGCGATCTCAATGTCGTGACCGATTTCAAAATCACCGGCGGTAACAACGCCCGGGCCTTTTCGATCCAGGGTGATTTCAGCTTCGTCGTTGGAGTTCAATTTAACTGCAACCCCTTTAAGGTTCAGCAGGATCTCAATAACATCTTCCTGTACACCTTCCAGCGTGCTGTATTCATGTAGCACGCCGTCTATTTCTGTTTCGACAATCGCGCAACCAGGCATGGAAGAAAGCAGAATCCGACGTAGTGCATTACCTAATGTATGGCCAAAGCCACGCTCAAGTGGCTCAAGTACAACACTCGCGCTCGTAATTGATTGCTGCTCGACCTGTATGTGCTTCGGTGTCAAAAACTCTAATGAAGAATGTGGCATATTCTCACCTATAAGATGAATAACTGTTCAAAATGTGTCGGGTTTACTTAGAGTAAAGCTCAACAATAAGATTTTCGTTGATTTCCTGCGGCAACTCATCGCGCTCTGGAGCAGCTTTAAACACGCCTTCCATTTTCTCTGGATTAACATCTACCCAGGGAACGGGGGAACGGTTCGCAGAAAGGGTCAACGCCCCCTGAATTCGAAGTTGGTTACGTGATTTTTCACGAATCGCAACAACGTCACCGGCTTCTACCTGGTATGAAGGGATATTAACAACGGTCCCGTTAACCACGATGGATTTATGCGATACAAGCTGACGTGACTCTGCTCGGGTAGAACCGAATCCCATTCGATATACGACATTATCAAGCCGACGCTCAAGGATTCTTAGCAGATTCATACCTGTTGCACCCTTCTGACGATCCGCCTTCTTGTAATAGTTACGGAACTGCTTTTCCAGCACGCCGTAGATACGACGAACCTTTTGCTTTTCACGCAACTGTACAGCGTAGTCAGAAAGTCTTGTTCTACGCTGACCATGCTGGCCAGGAACACTGTCCGCACGGCACTTAGATTCAAGAGGACGAACACCACTTTTAAGAAAAAGGTCGGTCCCTTCTCGTCTTGATAATTTTAATTTAGGTCCGAGATATCGGGCCATTGTTACTCTCCTCGGTTAAACCCTTCGCTTCTTGGGGGGTCTGCACCCATTATGTGGAATCGGGGTAACATCAGTGATGTTAGTGATTCTGAAACCCGCACCACTCAGCGCCCTGACGGCTGCTTCACGACCAGGGCCAGGTCCTTTGACAAATACTTCCAAATTCTGCATTCCATATTCCAGCGCTGCAGTACCAGCTCGTTCTGCCGCAACCTGCGCAGCAAAGGGCGTACTCTTTCGAGCGCCACGGAACCCTGAACCACCCGCAGTTGCCCATGACAGAGCACCGCCTTGTCGATCTGTGATCATGATGATGGTGTTGTTAAAGGACGCATGAATGTGCGCTAACCCATCAACTACCTGACGCTTGCCTTTCCGACGCGTTGGTGCCGCCGGCGCAGCAGATGCCTCTGGAGCTTGAGTTTCCTCTGGCGTAGTTGTTTCTACTTCAGACATATTCTATTTCCCGATTTATCGCTTATTTGCGAATAGGCCGCTTAGGCCCTTTTCTGGTTCGTGCGTTTGTCTTGGTTCGCTGACCTCTCAGTGGCAAGCCTCGACGATGACGAATACCTCGATAGCACCCAAGGTCAAGCAAGCGCTTAATATTCAGCTGAACTGATCGACGCAGGTCACCTTCTACTGGAAGCTTGGTTATTTCAGCGCGAAGTTTGTCCAACTCGTCCTCTGTTAAATCCTGAACTTTTACCGTCGGGCTTACACCTGTCACATCGCAAAGCTGCTTAGCTGTGGTGCGCCCAATCCCGAAAATATAGGTCAGGGAAATTACTGCATGTTTGTTGTCGGGGATATTGATCCCGGCTAATCGAGCCATTCGACTTGCTCTCCTTTATCCTTGTCGCTGCTTATGACGTGGTTCCGTACAAATTACTCGCACTACACCCTTACGCCGGATAACGCGACAGTTCCTGCACATCTTTTTTACTGAAGCTCTGACTTTCATGTTCGTTTCCTAGGCTCCTGCTAAAAGCTAGCGTCTGCCAAAATTTTGCAAATTAGATTTCTTCATCAGAGATTCATACTGATGTGACATCAAGTGCGTCTGCACCTGTGACATGAAATCCATTGCCACTACCACCACGATCAACAAGGCTGTTCCACCCAGTTGGAAAGTGATGTTGAACTGCAAGATCAATGCCTGTGGTAACAGACAAACTGCAGTCATATAAAACGCCCCAACAAGAGTGAGACGCGTCAATATTGTATCTATGTGCACTGCCGTCTGGTCACCAGGCCTGAATCCCGGGATGAAGGCACCAGATTTTTTCAAATTGTCCGCCACTTCCTTCGGATTAAACATAATTGCTGTGTACCAGAAGCAGAAGAAAATGATTCCTAACGAAAACAAAATAATATTCAGTGGCTGCCCCGGAGCGATCAGCAAACTCATATCCTGCAACCATTCCATACCAGGTGACTGACCAAACCATTGACCAATCGAGGCAGGAAAGAGCAGTAGACTACTGGCAAAAATCGCTGGAATGACCCCCGCCATATTTACTTTAAGCGGCAGGTGGCTGCTCTGGGCAGCATATTGCTGCCGGCCCTGTTGACGTCTTGCATAGTTGACCGTGATACGTCGCTGGCCACGCTCCACAAAAACCACACCAGCTACAATCATCATGGCCAGGGCAGCAATACCCAGTAAGGCGATGATAGAAATTTCGCCTTGGCGAGCCTGCTCAAAAGACTGGCCAATTGCACTTGGAAATCCTGACACGATACCTGTGAAGATGAGTATCGAAATTCCATTCCCGATCCCGCGTTCTGTCACCTGTTCGCCTAACCACATCATGAACATGGCACCTGTTACCAGCGTGGTAATGGCCACAAAGTGGAATGCAAAACCAGAGGCATAAGCCAAACCTTGTGATGCCAGGCCGTTGCTCATCGCAAAACCCTGAATCGTCGCTAAAAGCAGTGTGCCGTACCGTGTGTACTGGGCAATCTTGCGTCGACCTGCTTCACCTTCCTTGCGGAGTTGCTGCAACGATGGTGTGGTTGCAACAATCAGGTTTGAAATAATAGATGCTGAGATGTAGGGCATGATCCCCAATGCCAGGATGCTCATACGCTCAATGGCACCACCGGAAAACATGTTCACCAGATCCAGGATACCGCCCTGGTTTGAGTTGAATAGTGATGCCAACCTGTCCGGGTTAATGCCAGGCAGCGGAATATGGCTGCCGACCCGATAAACAATAATCGCGAGCAGCACAAAACGCAGACGGGCCCATAATTCGGACAAACCTCCACCTGAGACCATGGCCCTTGCTTTATCTTGTGCTACTGAACTATTCATCGGTTATTTACAATTACTCTTCTATGGAACCACCAGCAGCTTCGATTGCTGCCCTGGCCCCCTTTGTCGCCCTGATACCTTTCAGATTGACTGCTTTTTCGATCTTTCCTGACAAGATCACCTTCGCGCGCTTCATCGTACCCTTAAGCAGATCGGCATCAATCAACGCCTGCACATCGATAACATCTGCTTCAACCGATGCGACTTCCGACAGCGTCACTTCAGCAGTAATCCGCGCCTTTGCTGAATTAAAACCAAACTTCGGTAACCGCATCTGCAGTGGCTGCTGTCCGCCTTCGAACCCAGGCCTGACTCGACCACCGGACCGGGACTTCTGACCCTTGTGTCCACGACCACAGGTCTTACCCGTCCCACTACCCATCCCACGACCAACTCGCTTACTCGGCGAACGGCTGCCGGCTCTCGGCTTTAAAGTGTTTAGTTGCATGTCTTAAGCTCCTGCTACTCTTCTACACGCAGCATGTAGGACACTTTATTGATCATGCCCCTTACTGCCGGTGTATCTTCAACTTCGACGGTATGTCTGATTCTTCGCAATCCCAACCCAGCCACACAGGCTTTATGAGATTTCAGTCTGCTAATCGTACTTTTGGTCAAGGTGACCTTAATTGTCTTATCAGTCATTGTTCTTAACTCGTCTTCTTTTAGCTTGTAATGTCTTCAACGGACTTGCCGCGTTTCTCGGCAATGCTTTCCGGCGAACGCATTTCCTGCAGACCTTTGAAGGTCGCCTGCAGAACATTCACCGGGTTAGTGGAACCATAGGACTTGGCCAGAACGTTATGAACGCCCGCCACTTCCAATACTGCTCGCATTGTCTTACCTGCAATAATACCGGTGCCGTCAGAAGCTGGCTGCATGAATATCTTAGACGCACCGTGCCTGGCAGTAATGGGGTACTGGATAGTTGAGCCCTTAAGATCGACCTGAATCATATTACGACGAGCTGCTTCCATAGCCTTCTGGATCGCAAGAGGCACTTCGCGAGCCTTGCCACGGCCATAGCCAACACGGCCATTACCATCACCCACGACAGTCAACGCGGTAAAACCAAAAATTCTTCCGCCTTTAACCACCTTGGCAACCCGGTTCACCTGAACCAGCTTTTCCTGGATGCCTTCTTCGTTATCCTGATCGTTGTAAGCCATTTCCTTCCCTTTATTGAGTTCTGCTAAGCGTGACTAGAACTGCAAACCACCTTCGCGCGCCGCATCAGCCAAAGCCTTAATTCTGCCGTGATACTGGTATCCGGATCGGTCAAAAGCGACTTTGGCTACACCTAGCTCTTTCGCTTTTTCCGCTATCAGCTTGCCGACTTTCGCAGCATCTTCTGAGTTACCCTTGTTTTCTACACGAACAGACGCATCAAGAGACGACGCGGCAGCCTGAATCGTATCTCCTTCAGCAGAAATGATCTGTGCATAGATGTGTCGAGGTGTCCGGTATACACTCAACCGAGGCACTTCCAATTCTCTGATATGCATACGAGCTTTTTTTGCTCGCCTCAATCTAGATACTTTTTTCTTGCTCATCTCACTTAATCTCTTAATCTTTCATCTGAAGTTTTAATATCCCTTGGGATAGACGGCTCTGCCGTTTACTTCTTCTTGGCTTCCTTACGCTTCACATACTCGTCTGCGTACCGAACACCTTTGCCTTTGTAGGGCTCTGGCGGTCTGAATGCTCTAATCTCTGCCGATACCTGCCCAACCAACTGCTTGTCGATACCCTTTACAATTACCTGGGTCTGCGTTGGCGTCTCAATCTCGATCCCCTCAGGCACCTCGTAGACAACAGGGTGTGAAAAACCCAATGACAGGTTCAGCTTCTTACCTTGCGCCTGGGCACGATAACCAACCCCCTGAAGTTGAAGTTCCTTTTGAAAACCACCACTTACGCCCACTACCATATTGTTAACGAGCGAACGAAAGGTACCCGCCAACGCTACTGATTTCTTGGAAACCTCAACTGCCTTAAGTTGTAACCGGTCTTCCTCCTGGCTAATCCCCACCAAGTCATGCAGCGTCACGGTAAGGTTTCCCTTTGAACCCTTGACCGAGACTTCCTGCCCGCTCAGTGTGATTTCAACACCCTTCGGAATGGATACCGGATTGTTAGCAATTCGTGACATACGTAATACCTTCTTTTCAGCTCTGCGTTAGAACACAGAACAAATAAGTTCTCCACCAAGACCCTGCGAGCGTGCCGTCTGGTCTGTCATCACACCTTTGTTAGTAGACAAGATGACAACGCCTAGCCCACCATTGACCACTGGGATTTCGTCCTTTCCCTTGTACTGGCGGAGCCCTGGGCGGCTAATCGTTTTGATTTGCTCAATAACGGGGTTACCTTCGTAATATCGAAGCACTATGTTCAGGTTCGACTTGCCACCTTCGACAGCAGTTACGTTACATTCCTCGATAAAACCTTCTTCTTTCAATACCGTTGCAACTGCTACCTTCAATTTAGATGAAGGCATAGATACGTCCTGAATCTTTGCGCGCTGGGCATTTCGAATTCGGGTTAACATGTCGGCCATTGGATCTTGCATCGTCATTGTGTCTTCTCCTTACCAGCTCGACTTAACCAAACCAGGTACGTCGCCACGCATTGCGGCTTCTCTTAGTTGTGTTCGTGACAAACCAAACCTTCTATAAACTGCGTGTGGACGACCCGTCAGCACACAACGCCTAACCTGCCTACTTGGGCTGGCATCACGCGGCAACTTCTGCAATTTCAACTGGGCTTCCCACTTCTCATCGTCAGTTGCATCGACGCTAGAAATTGTTGCTTTCAGAGCCGCTCTTTTGGCCGCGGCCAAAAGAGCGGCTCT
>Ga0206678_10001665_pt1 | contig 14465 bp, 14 predicted proteins | sample M180m12015metaG_FD_155453 | JGI IMG/M metagenome (GOLD analysis project Ga0206678, IMG submission 155453) | Ammonia-oxidizing marine archaeal communities from Monterey Bay, California, United States - M1 80m 12015 | ecosystem: Environmental > Aquatic > Marine > Intertidal zone | place: USA... | reverse complement strand
TGGTTGGTCCATTGCCATCGATAATGGAAAAAAAATCTGGTGTTTTTAGATGGGAAGTAAATGTGTTCTCAACCAATAGGAAGTCTCTACATGAATTTCTAGATTTAAGTCAGGCTCTTCTCTATAGGCCTTCCACAAGTAAGAAAGTTAGATGGTCGCTTGATATTGACCCAATATCAGTTATGTAAGTTTATGCCCGTTAGTTTTGAACTTATGTTCCAAAGTTTTTCTGCATTATCTTTACTTTTTGCAGGCCCAGAGATTTTACTAACTTCGCAATCTACGTAATATTCCCCAGATAAACCCTCAACTTCAGGCGAGGTACAGAGGAATATAGATGTTTCGGCTCCTTTATCAGTTTTTCTGCTAAAAGGTCTAGCCAAGGCCATAAGTATCCTTCCCAATATTGGGTTATTATTTGAACCAATGCCTGTATTAACAAATCCTGGATGAAGACAATTTACCGTTATACCTTTACCTTGAACTTTGTTAGATAGCTCTCTAGTAAATAGAATATTGGCCAATTTTGACTGTCCATAAACATGCATGGTTTTATATTCTTTTTCTGATTGCAGGTCTTCAAAATTTATTTCTTTAATAAACATGTGGGCTCCGGAAGCTACATTCACAATTCTCCCTGGCCCACAGGCTATTAATTTGTCCATTAAAAGCAAAGTTAAAGTGTAGTAAGCCAAGTGATTTACAGAAAAAACTTCTTCAAGTCCGTCTACAGTTTCTCTACGACTTGTATTCATTATCCCAGCATTGTTTAAGAGTATATGAAGGGGTTTATTAAGAGACATAGTAAGCCAAGTGATTTACAGAAAAAACTTCTTCAAGTCCGTCTACAGTTTCTCTACGACTTGTATTCATTATCCCAGCATTGTTTAAGAGTATATGAAGGGGCTTATTAAGAGACAAAAACTCTTCTGCCGCTTTCTTTACTTCTGACTGCGAAGAAAGATCAGCAATTATTGGCGTTGATTCTCTACCCGTTAAAGACTTAATGGTTTCGTTTAGCTGGTTAGCTTTTGTTTGATTTCTAGCAATGAAAACAATCTCAGCCCCCATTAAAGCAATTTGTTTTGCAGCCTCTTCACCTATTCCGTTCGTTGCTCCAGTAATTAAACAAACCTTGTTTTGTAGATTTTCTTTCATAGTTTATTTGCCTTTAGTGACACCAAGTATTAGATTGGAATGATGAGTTTATATGATAAATATATTCTGCCAAAATTTTTAAATTGCGCCTGTGGTTCAAAACCAATTCAGTATCAAAGAAAAAAAGTTGTTCCTCATGCCGAAGGTATTGTCTTGGAGGTGGGAATAGGGTCGGGTCTGAATTTACCTTTTTATGATAAATCAAAAATTTCTCAGATTTGGGGTCTTGATCCTTCTGAAGAGTTAAGTGTCATGGCAAGAAAAACGGCTGAAGAGGAGGGTTTGTCAGTTAACTTTATATCAAGTGGAGCTGAAGAAATCCCTCTTCCAGATAGCCATTTTGATACTGTATTAATCACTTACACTATGTGTACGATTCCTGAAGTTGTAAGGGCAAATATAGAGATAAAGAGGGTATTAAAAAATACGGGTAAATTAATTTTTTGTGAGCATGGGATAGCCCCTGATGCGAATATTGTAAAGTGGCAATCTAGAATTGATCCTTTCTGGGGAAAAATTGCTGGGGGTTGCCACATAAATAGAAATATTCCTTCGATACTTGAAGACTCTGGCTTTAAGATTATTGAACTAGATCAAATGTATCTTCCAAGCACTCCAAAGATTGCTGGCTATAACTATTGGGGATTTGCAGTAGGTATTAATTAAAGAATCCTATGCCTTTAAAGAACAAGCTGTTGAAGTGGAGCATAACCCATTCATAATGTACAAAGAAATTGGCGAGAAATTAGTTCGTTTTCATGCGAACGATTAAAAATTATAAATTTTCTTTAATCAGTTATTGCTTGATAGGTGGCCAATTGCATAAGCTCTCTAATTGGATACGTTCCGTCAGGTAAAAGTTGAGTATGAACAATACCTATAAGGTCTTCTTTGTTATCTATCCAAAAATGAGTACTTGCTGCACCACCCCAGCTGTAAACACCTTCTGAAACCGGTAATCCTGAAAGAGCAGGATTCACAACAACTGATCCTGTAATACCAAATCCCATACCTCTAACCTTATAACCGCTTCCAAGCATATTAAATAAGTTAGTTAATCCCTCATCAGCGCTTTCAGAACCCATGTGATTAGCAGTCATATATTCGACAGTCTTTTTGCCTAGGTATCTTTTACCTTCATACTCTCCTTTATTTAATAACATCTGAGCAAACTTCAGATAATCCCCAACAGTACTAACCAAGCCACCGCCTCCAGACTCTAGTTGAGGTGGTGTTCTATATCCTGAATTTTCAGGATCATCCATCAGCATCATATTCTCTGGAATAGGTGCATAGTTAGCTGAAAACCTATTCAGTTTATCTTCCGGCACCATAAAACCTGTATCGTCCATACCTAAGGGGCTAAAGATTCTTTCCTTTAGAAATTCACCAAATATCATTCCCGAAACTTCTTCTATTAAGGCTCCCAATACATCCATACCTACACTGTAATTCCAAATAGTTCCGGGATGAGCTACCAAAGGAAGTTCTGCTAGTTCTTTGGTCCATTCTCGCAGATTATTAAAAGGTACTTTGTTTATGCCACTGGTAAAAAACTCCCCTCCAGCACTTGGTACATTACCTAGACCACGTTCAGTTTCTTCTGCAATATACATGGCTCCAACAGGTCCAGGCATAAAAGAATAGGATAATCCTGAGGTATGTGAGGCAAGCTGTTGAATGGTAATAGGAGAAGTAGCCGCTTCCGTCTTCATCTTGCCATTCTCTTCGCCAATATAAACTTGCATATCTGAAAACTCTGGAAGATATTTCGAGATAGGGTCAGTCATAAGAAACTTCCCTTCTTCAAAGAGCATCATTAAAGCCGCACCTGTAATTGGTTTAGATTGGGAATAGATTCTAAAAATAGTATCTTTTTCCATGGGCAAGTTTTTCTCTACGTCACGCATCCCGTTCGTTTCGAAATGAATAATCTTTCCTTTTCTAGCAACTAAAGTAACCGTTCCAGGTATTTTCTTTTCATCTATTAGCTTTCGCATTGTTTCTCCAATACGATTTAACCTTTCTGTGGAAACTCCTACATCTTCTGCCTTATGCATAATTAATCCTTTTTATTATTTGTATTTTATTTTTAACTGAATTAGTTATCTCTTGCAAGACAAACAACAACTTCGCGCTTCTTTTTTCCACTGTAAGGGTGGCGTCCGTGCATGACTCGCTTATTGTCAACGAGCGCAACATCCCCCGGCTCCCATTCAAGAGCACTGGTGAAGCGTTCAGCAATGTCTGAAATAGTATTGAGTATGATTTTATCTATGTGCTCACCATTACCAAAAGTGACAGCCGGTACAGATATGCTCTCTTTGGTCTTCCAGCCATGGTAAGCCGCTATGATTTGATTAAAAAAAGATATTTTTCCATCGGATAGTTCCGTGGTGGCTGGTAAAGAAGGGGTGGTTGCTAGTAGCGATCCGTTTTCTTGCCACTCCCAGGTGTAATTCAATTCTTTAAGTTTCTCTTCAGCTGCATTTTTATCCTGAACTGACAAAGTGCTGCGCCATCCCCTACCTTGCCCAGAGGTCAATTCATCTGAATTTGGCATAAGTGTCGTGTATTTTAGACCCAGGGATTCAAATTTTGATAACCATTTAGGATGTTTGTCATTTAGAGTTTCATAGACCTTGTCTGATCGGCAAAGAGGGGTCGCTCCACCTTTAGCTGCTGGAGACAGACAACAGAAAAAAATTTTCTCTGGATAATAAGGAGTTTGAGCCATTTCATGGTGAAGAAAGATTTCTACTTCGGGAGGCGCTTCATTTGCCGTAAAAACTCTTGGGGTTTTATTGATTCTAACGGCATTAGAAAGAGATTCTTGGTAGGTAAAGTTACCGTAATTAAAAGCAGAAGCGAAACTGTCAAAATCTTCTGGAGTAAAAATTGGAAATCCTCGAAATAGAACTGTGCCTGAATTAGACAAGTCGAGTTTTAGAACAGAGGATTCTTTAGTCAGCCAATTAACTACCTCCGATATATTGTTTAAGCCAGCATTATTGCGGATAATGCTTGGAAAAGTATCTTCAATCATAGATAGGATGGAAGGTGTTAAAGGCACCTTCGCAGAAATCTCCAGGATCATTAAAACGTCTGTTTCTATTTAAATTTGAAATGGCCATCATGTCTTTTGGGGTAAGTTCGATATTATTTGAAGCAAGATTTTCTGCCATCCTCTCAGCACTAATGCTCTTGGCCAAAACTGAAGTGCCTCGTTGAGTGCCCCATCGTAGCACCACTTGGACAGGCGAACAGTTAAGATGTTTTGCAATTTCTTTAACGACATTTTGGTCCAAAATAGATTCACTTTGTTCTGCCATTTCTAGTTCAACATAAGAAAGTGATCCTAAGGGAGAAAAGGCAGTCACCTCGAGGCCATGCTGTTTTGCTAGGCGAATTAGATTTTCTTGCGACAGGTAAGGGTGAGATTCTATTTGCAGAAGTTCGGGTGGTATTTGACAGTAATTCATCAAGTCATTTAAAAGCCCTGTTGAGTAATTGCAGATACCTATGTGTTTTACCTTTTTATTGACTTTAAGCTCCTCCATCGCATGCCACGTATCGGCAAGCGGTATTTTAGCAAGCTTCATGACAGGATTACTTGCTTCGGGTTCAAAAAACCATTCAGAAGGGTAGCGTTCATCAAAATCAATGAATTCCAGTGCGATGGGGAAGTGAATCAGATAGAGGTCAAGGTGTTCAAGCTGAAGGTCTTCTAGGGTGCGTTGGAGCGCCATCGGCACATGAGATGGGTGGTGGTAGGTGTTCCATAATTTAGAAGTTACCCAAAGGTCCTCTCGATTACATAAGCCTTCATCCATGGCGCGCTTGAGACCAATTCCCACTTCCTTTTCATTTCCGTAATCCGATGCCGCATCAAAATGGCGATACCCTTGCTTGACGGCTTCGTACACCACGTCGGCGCATACTTCATTCGAGATTTTCCACAAACCAAAACCAATGTTAGGAATGTCTTTAATTGATTGATAGCTCATGATTTATCCTGCCAGTGTATCGCTAATTTTTACAAGTTGCCCCTTTTCTATGGATTGCTGCGCAGCAATGCCTAACACCATTGACATCAAACCGTCGTTAACCGTCACAGCGGAAGGGGTTTGATTATTGATAGCATCCAAGAAACCTAAATGCTCTAAGTAACTTGCCCCGTGATGAAAGCCTTGTTCTTTTATGCGAGGATCAGATTCAATAGGTACTCTTTTAAAATTATTGCTGGATCTCCTGCTTATAATTAATTCTTTACCCGGAACGGTTGTTTCAATCTTACCTTTATCACCCGTCACGGCTATCTCTTGCTCGTGTTCACTGCCTTCAGCAAACATACACAAATCTAGAAGAGCTCTCGCACCGTTGGCGTAATTAACAATGACGTAAGCGTTGTCGAGAATATCTGCTGTTTCACCTTCATAGGCCTCCTGTAGATGGTTAACGTCTTGTCCACCAGAAGCAAAGACACTTACCGGGTCACTGGGAATCACTTGATTCATCAAGTCAAAAAAGTGGCAACATTTTTCAACAAGCGTTCCGCCCGTATTTCGATTGAAGCGGTTCCAATTATTTACTTTTTTTAAGAAAGGGAATCGATGTTCTCGAATCGCAAACATTCTAATGTCTCCAACAGCCTCTAGATTATCTAAGGCAGCTGAAATAGTTGCCATGTATCGATATTCAAGGCCTATCCAGATCACACCTTCATGAGACTTACTTGATTGCACTACTTCTTTTGCATCTTCTACAGAAGTGCACATGGGTTTTTCTAGCAAAACATGTTTGTCCGTTTTAAAGATTTCTCTCATTACATCTATATGGGTGAAATTAGGCGTAGCTACGACAACAGCATCCACCTCATCGCACGCAAGTAATTCCTTATAATTATTGAAAACTTTAGGTGAAAACTTCCCTGCGCAGGCATTTATCCCCCAATTTCTAGATTCTTCATTAATATCCGCTATTGCAGTGATTTTTGTACCCTCAATTTGCAATAAATTGCGTATGTGCTCGCAACCCATCATGCCGGTACCTATAATGCCGTATCGAATACTCATTTAAATGCTATTTCATTCAAGTTTTAATTTATAAAATTTAAGGTCTTAATCCTAGACCTTTCTTGGAGTTTGACCAGATAGGTTTTCCGTCTGAAGAACTTATAAATTCGTAATTTGCTTCATTGGGATTTACAAATCGAAGCTTTAAGAAGCCAGGTGTTTCGACGTTAAACTTATTTTCTGGTGCTTGTTCTGGAGAGCCGCCAGGCAGACTCCCGGTAGCCGAAATAAGTTGAGTGGTACCAAGAAAATCTCCTTCATCGGCTAAGACATGATTATGTCCAGTTATGTACATATCCAAGACTCCAAACACATGCTCCTCTAAGAAAGTTGCCAATTGTGGACTTGCTTTTTCTCTGTCTCCTGAACTGAAGAGTGGGTGGTGGGCAACACCAATTGAAAACTGACATTTTTCTTTTAGCGAATCAACGGCAGTATTTAACCAATTGATCTGTCCACTTCTCTTGTAGAAAAAATAAAGTTTATCAAAGATGGAAGTATCCAGTGCGAAGAAGCAAACCGGGCCAAACTCTTCAACGTAGAAATTATTAGGGTAATTGATTAAAGGATTTTTATTTGCTATTTCAATATAGCCTGAAGGATCTTTTTTATAGTCGTGATTTCCTAACGTGAGATAAAAAGGGATGTCCTTATTTAAAATTTCTTTAAAGGGGGTAAGAAACTTATTGTCAAATTCAGGGTCATTTGCATCTTCTATTCCTGAAGGATAAATAATATCCCCTGTGTGCCAGATCATACTGCAATCTGATTGGGCGAGGGATTTAGCGACTAGAGATTGAGTGTCGGTTAACTCTCCAGTGTCACCGACAAAACAAAAAACTAAGTCTTCTAATTTTGGTTTTTCTGAACTTTCCGAATGGTTGTCTGCAGAGATTGTATTAATAGATAAAACAAGAATTAATTGGATAAGTAATTTCATAATAGTATTTATTATTTGAAGGTAATTTTTCTGCTTTCAGGTTCGGTTTCTTTTAAGTGTTCGATGTTTACCTGATAGTCCGGTTCTGGCAATAAAGATTTAGCGTTTATGGGCCATTCAAAGATACAAGCTGAAGATGGCTCTTCAAGGTATTCTCTTATTCCAATTTCTTCTAACTCATAAGGGTCTTTTATTCTGAAGAGGTCAAAATGGAATACCTTTAATTGCTCCGTTTCATAAATTTCTATTAGGTTGTAAGTGGGGCTTTTTACCAATCCCTCATGCCCAAGTCCACGCATAATCCCCTTTGTAAAGGTTGTTTTACCTGCACCTAAGTCGCCTTCTAAAAATATTACGAGCGCTCTATCAATTTTTTTAACAGCTAAAATCTTAGAGAAATCTTCTCCGGCAACAACGGTTTGCTCTTCATGAAGAGTTTCTAATTCTTTAGTCATATTGCAATAAGTACCTGATTTCCTCCAAAACATCACTTGGAAGTAAACCAATTTCACCCACTTCCAATGAAGCAAGATCAGCTGATTTGGCATGGAGATCCACGCCCATTTCTGCAGCATCAGAAGCGCTTAAGCCTTGCGCCAATAAACCCGCGATTAAACCGGTCAGAATATCTCCCATTCCACCAGTGGCCATACCTGGGTTGCCAGCATTGCATACGCCAATTTTTTGAAGACCTGATTTCTTATAACAAACCAGAGAACCCGATCCCTTTAAAACAACCACGGCATTATATTTCTCTTGCAGAAGTGCAACTGACTTAAATCGATCGGATTCTATTTCGTGTATTGTTTTGCCAAGCAGTCGAGCTGCCTCTCCAGGGTGAGGGGTAATAATTAGATTATTAGGTCTCTTAGTAGATAATTTAAGAGTGGATAAAAGGTTTAACGCATCCGCATCTAAAATAACGGAAACTGGTCTTTTATTGGCTTCAATAAAAACTCGTTGTAATAATTGTTCCGACCAGGCTGTTTGCCCCAAGCCAGGCCCAATTGCTATTACGTTAGGGTTTTCTAGATAAGGTACTAGGTCTTGGCCAGAATCAACCCCAATGGCCATAACTTCAGGACACGAAACAATACTAGGTCCCACATGCTCAGGCTTAGTTGCTAATCCTACTAATCCTGCACCGGAATATGCTGCGGCTTTTGCTGCGAGAATGCCTGCTCCGCCGTAACCACTATTTCCACCTACCACGAGTACGTGACCAAAATTACCTTTGTGAGTATTAAGATCTCTTAAGATAATTTTATCTATTTGTTTTTCCATATCCAAAAGAGAGCATTCTGACTTTACTTTAGAAGAAACATTTTTCGGAATATTCAGATCTGAAAAGAATATTTCACCTGAGCAAGAACGACCTTCAGAGGTAAAGCAGCCTCTTTTCTGCCCTACAAAAGTAGCCGTAGTGTCTGCAATAACACTTATTCCTCTTGTTTTCCCTGTGTCTGAACAAATACCCGATGGAATGTCTAAAGATAAAACAGGGTTTTTTAAACTCAACTTATTGATTGATTGAATATCTTTTTTTATAGAGCTTCTGACTTCTCCTTTGAGACCAGTACCAATAAGTGCGTCTACCCAGTACCAATAAGTGCGTCTACTATGACCGCGTTCTTAGTAATTTTTATTTTATTTAATGAATTAGAACTGACAACAGAAACACCAGAATCTTTAGCTTCTTGAAATGCTTTATTGGCTACACCCGAGATTTCTTTCACTGGATTTGAAAGAACAATCAAACTGTCGAGACCAAATTCTTTGGCGTAACTTGCTAATAAAAAGCCATCACCTGAGTTTTTTCCTTTAGAACCAAACACTATAACCTGATCAACTTTTCCCCATTCTTGTATTAATACGTTAAGTGAGAATTCAGCAGCATCCTGCATTAAGGAATATCCGCTGATATCTTTTTGCTTAATTGCTAAATTATCTATTTTCCTAGTTTGTTTGGCGGTATAAAGTTGCATAAGTTTTATATATAAAAATTTGTAATTAAAATTATAGCCTTTGCTTAGTTTCTCCACTAATTAATACATGAATAATTTATTGCCCAAAAAAGATCTTTCTCTCTTGGCTGAGCAGATCAAGCTTTGGTCTTCCGAACTCGGTTTCAGTTCGATGGGCATTACTGACATTGATCTTTCTCAAGATCAAAGATACTTAGAAAAATGGTTAGAGAAAGGTTATCACGGTGAAATGAAATACATGGAAAGGCACGGGAAAAAGAGATCTCGTCCTGCAGAACTGGTCCAAGGAACAAAAAGAATTATTTCCTTATCAATGAATTACTTGCCTAAAAATTACAACGGGTTGGAGCTGCTAGAAGAGGATAAGAAAGCATTCGTGTCTGGGTACGCAAGGGGGCGGGATTATCATAAAATCATGAGATCAAGATTAAAGAAATTAGTCTCAAAAATTAAAGTTCATTCCTCTCATGAGAATAGGGTTTTTGTAGATAGTGCTCCGGTGTTAGAAAAAGCTTTAGCTCAAAAGGCAGGCCTTGGTTGGATTGGCAAGAACACTCTCCTTTTAAACAAGAACGCAGGTTCTTATTTTTTTCTTGGCGAGATATACACGGATCTGGAGTTACCTATTAATGAGCCAAAAATTGTAAACCATTGCGGTTCTTGCACATCTTGCATGGACGTATGTCCCACAAAAGCTTTTGAAGGTCCAAATCAATTAGATGCAAGAAAATGCATTTCGTACTTAACTATTGAATACAAAGGCTCTATCAAAGAAGAATTAAGACCAATGATGGGTAATAGGATTTTTGGTTGTGATGATTGCCAGATATTCTGTCCTTGGAATAAATTTTTAAAGATCACGGACGAAGCTGATTTTAAGCCTAGACACAATCTAGATGATATAGATTTATCAAACCTCTTTATGTGGTCAGAAGAGGAATTCTTGGAAAAAACACAAGGCTCTCCTATACGGCGTGCGGGCTATGAAAGCTGGCTAAGAAATATAGCTATTGCTTTAGGAAATGCTGAGTCTTCCGTTGAAGTTCTAAGAGCTCTCCATTCAAAGAAAGATCATTCTTCTGAGATAGTACAAGAGCATGTAAACTGGGCGATAGAACAACACATAAGAAAATAGAGAAAATGAGTGAAATAATTATAAAACTAGAACCAGAAGACGAGTTTAACCACACACCCGATGAAGTTAGCAATTATAACGAGAGCATGTATTTTAATGTCTTTGATCATTCTTCAAAGATAGGCGGGTGGTTTAGATTGGGCAATAGGCCCAATGAAGGTTATGCAGAAATGACCTGCTGTTTATACCTACCAGACGGAAAAATAGGTTTTATGTTTGGTAGACCAAGCATTGACAGTAATGAGCTATTTAATGCTGGAGGGATGGAGTTTAAGGTTCTAGAGCCTTTTAAGAAGCTTGCAGTTTCTTACACTGGCAAGTTATTGATTCTAGAAGACCCAAAGCAAATGATGGATCCTGCCCAAGCCTTTAAATCTAACATTACGCAGCTCTGTGAAGTTAATATTCAAATTGAAGGAATATCCCCAATGTTTGGTGGTCAAGCAGTTCGTAAAGATGGATCTCCCATGAACTCAGACCCAGAAAAGAGTTTTTCTAAAGCTCACTACGAGCAACACACTTCTGGTGTTGGCACCATCAAGGTAGGAGATGAGGAGTGGGCTATCCAAGGACTTGGTCTTAGAGATAAGAGTTGGGGCCCGCGTTACTGGCAAGCCATTGAGTGGTATAGGTGGCTGACGATAAACATCAATGAAGAAATTGGTTTTATGTTGAGCATTGTTCATCAAAATGAGGATTCAGAAAAGCGTGGCGGAATTGTCTTGGTAGATGGTGAATATCAAACCATTAAAGATTGCAGAATTGAAACCGAATATGATGAAGACTATTTTCATACTAGCTTCAAAGCTTGGGCGAAAACAGATAAGGACGAATACGAGATAAAGGGCAGGGTATTATCGCTTATTCCTTTGAGAAATAGACGAGAAAATCCAGATGGGGAAATGTTAACCACTCGAATATCTGAAGGCATGACCGAATATACCTATAAAGGCATAGTTGGTTATGGGATGTCTGAATATTTAGATCAGGTTGTAGACGGGAAACCAGTTGGTCTATAGATCTATAAAGGACCTACGTCTTTAATAATTTCTCTATGTGAACTCCAGGTACTAATTATTGCCTCGGGCGTTCCTATTCCTGCAGATCTTGGATCTCCAGAAGGACCAAACCAATGGTTTTGAGGAGCTCCCGTAGTACGGGCTTTCATTCCACTATAAGTTGTTCCATTTACCGTACTGGCCAATATTTCTTGTTGAAATAAAACATCATTACTCACTACCGCTGCCGTTAAGTTTTGAGAGATATTTTCTAAAGTTTTTTTAACAATCTGCATGTTTTTATCTTCATAGACTACAATAATTTGAAAAGGCCCAAACACTTCTTTAGTTATTTTTTTAAAGTTGTCTCCCAAAATTTTATCTATAGGTATTTCTAAAGCTGTTGGCTGAAAAGAACCATAGATAGGAGGTATAGTGTTATTTAATAATTTTTTACCACCGAATAAAATTTTTGAACCAGGTATGGTCAGCAAACAATTAATATGTTCTATAATTTGCTGATTAGTCCAAGTTAAAATAGGACCAACATCTAGATTCTCCAGTTTTCTTTTTGAAGCTAATTCTTTAAGTCTCGGCAAAAGATCTTTCTCCCAATTTTTGTGGACAAACAAAAAGCTTTGAGCCGAACATTTTTGACCAGAAGCATTATAAGCATCTTCGTCGCATTGCCAGGCTACATGTTTAGCCCATTTGGGGTCATAATCGGGCCCAATTATCTTCCAATCAAAGCCTGCATCTTCAATTTTTATCTTTCCAAAAGTCTCTAGGCTTAATCGCTGAGCTACCTCTTTGGAACCTGTGAACTGAAGCAGCCTGATTTGATTTTTACTTCTTTTTATTAGCTCACCCATAACTTCTCCTTTGCAATTTATGAAATCAACATCGGAAGCAGGGAGGCCACAATGTATTAAGAGTCTTAAAAATTGTTCAAACACAACACTGACTTTTGAGTCGACTTTAACCAGAGGTCTGTTCCCCATAAACAAAGCACCCATAACTTGCAATACGGGTATTTCTAAAGGAAAATTAAAAGGAGCTATTATGCAAACGGATCCAAATGGCCAACGGTAACCAGAAGTTTCTTGACCAAGATAATTACCAGGATTAGAAAAACTCCTAGCAAGAAAGCGAACATTGTCTCCAGAAAAATTTTCTAAAAATACCCTTGTTACTTCAACTTCACCAAGGCATTGGCTTTTGCTTTTAGGCATGACTCTTTGTATGAGTTTACAAAAGTATTGTTCAACACTCTTTTCTTTCAGGATTCTTGAAGCATTTCTAGAAACTTCACCCAACATTAAATATCTCTCGGGGTTTTTAATAGGATTGTGAAGGCCACTTTTAGGGCATTTATCAAAATTTTTAATATATTCTGAAAAATCAGTAGTATTAGGAACTCTTAGAAAAACTTCACCCGATACCGGATCAAGAATCTCTTCATTTTCTTTTAATTCTTTTGTCCATTCTCCCCAAATTAAGTTCTGAACTTGATGAATTTGTCTTTCTTCATTCTTTTTGAATGGATCAAATGTAAATATTTTTTTTATAGGGGCTCGCATCTTTTTCTATAAATTATTCTTTAACTTATACCCTAAACCCATAATAGTAAACTGTTGAAACTGTTATAATTTAACAAGAATGTTATCAGTCAAAGTTATATAAATTATAAGGGTAGTAGTTTGAAGATTAGTGTAGTTGATCAGTCTCCAATTTTTACGAATACTGATGCTAATCAGGCCCTAGAAGAAACGCTTCACCTTGCAGAATTCTCGGATTCCATTGGTTTAAATAGATTTTGGGTAGCAGAACATCATGGTTCTACTTCGTTTGCAGGGTGTTCGCCTGAAATTCTGATACCTCGATTAGCTGCAGCTACTAAAAATATTCGTATTGGTTCAGGAGGGGTTATGTTGATGCACTATAGTCCTTATAAAGTTGCAGAAAATTTTCGTCTTTTAGAATCTTTATTTCCAAACCGTATTGATTTAGGACTTGGAAGGGCGCCAGGTAGCGATCCATATCAAGCTGGTGCTCTGGCATACGGATCAAAGACAACAGGTCCTGAGTTTTTCCCTACTAAGATGAACGATTTAAAGTCTTTCCTTTCAGGAGAGGTTTCTTCAACAGAATCTTTTGAAAGCGTTAGCGTCACGCCTGGTTTAGGCAGTTTACCTGAAGTCTGGCTTCTGGTTTCTTCTCAACAAGGTGCTGAATACGCAGCACAGTTTGGTCTTCCTATGTCTTTAGCCTATTTTATTAATCAGGATTGAATCAGGATTGTTTACATTTAGCCGATGTTTATAGAAAGAATTTTGTTCCTTCAAGCTTTTCAGAATTTCCAAGAATTAGTGTAGGAGTTTTTAGCATTTGCGCAGAAACAAATAAGCGTGCTCAGGAATTGGCTTCTAGTGCCTCTCTTTGGAGGAAGAACAGTCAAGTAGGAAAAATTTCAGCTTTTCCAACCATAGAAGAGTCAAAAAAGCAGATAAATATCGAATCAGCTTCAGACACTGATAATCGTACTTTTATTGGTTCACCTTCCGTGGTCAAAGATAAATTAAAGCCTTTATTGGATAAAGTAGTTCCTGAGGAGCTAAAGATAATTACAATATGCGAGCCTCTCTCTGCTAAAGAAGAATCCTACCATTTAATTAACGATATTTTTAATTCATAAAACAGGTTTATGCAGAATTACTAAATGAAAAATTCTAGATTATTAGCTTACGGATCTTTATGGCATTTATCGTCTTTAAGTGCTCTTTATTTTGCACAAGGACTTCAGGCGGGGTTTTTAGGACTGGGTCTTACAACTTACTTGGCGGTTAAAGGTGCTTCAATTTTAGAGATATCTTCTCTGTTATCAATAACCATGATCCCATGGACACTAAAATTCCTTTTAGGACCATTTATAGATGGTTTTACGCTGCTTAAGTTTGGAAGAAGAAGGTTTTGGATATTATTAAGTCAGTCATTGATGGTGCTTTCTTTGCTTCCTCTTTTCTTCATTGAGATTGAAAAATTTTCTATGGCTATGGCAATAATTTTAGCTATACATAATATTTTTGTTGCTACCCAAGATGTTGCAACTGATGCACTAGCAGCAGATAGCCTTAATACCGAATCCTTGGGTAAAGCTAATGGCCTTATGTGGGG
>Ga0206678_10001657_pt1 | contig 14501 bp, 9 predicted proteins | sample M180m12015metaG_FD_155453 | JGI IMG/M metagenome (GOLD analysis project Ga0206678, IMG submission 155453) | Ammonia-oxidizing marine archaeal communities from Monterey Bay, California, United States - M1 80m 12015 | ecosystem: Environmental > Aquatic > Marine > Intertidal zone | place: USA... | reverse complement strand
TTCATAAAGTCAACATCTAAATTAATGTTTTTATGGTCAATTTTTTCGATTACTCCATTCTTAATAATATCACCAAGGTCCTTTAGGTTAATTACAAAACCAGTATCTTCTGATGGCTTACCTTTAACGGTAACAAAGAGTTCAAAATTATGTCCATGCCAATTTTGATTCGAACATTTGCCAAATACAAGCTCATTTTTTTCATCACTCCAATCATCACGCCTAAGCTTATGAGCAGCATTAAAAGTTTCACGTCGTGTTATGTATATGTTCTTCAATTTACTTGTTGTTTTGAAATTGTTTTTAATTCAGATTTGTAAATGATATCTCTATCAAGCTCCGTAAGATTCACTGTTTGCATTGTGTTGGCTAGTGAAGCGTTGTATGGCGTTTTGATTTTTACATAATTATCAGTAAATCCATACATCATCCCATTATTTTCTTCGTTTTCGAAAAGAACTCTTCTTTCTGAATTTTTATTTGAATCATAGAAAGCTCTTTTCTTTCGATCCGAGAGTAAATGTAATATTTTACTTCTTTCTTTTCTTTTAGACATTGGAACTACATCAGTCATTTTATTGGCAGTCGTATTGGCTCTCTCCGAATAAGTGAAAACATGAAGGTAGGAAACATCTAGATTCTTTAAAAAATCAAGCGTATCGTTAAAATGAGCATCTGTTTCTCCAGGAAATCCAACAATAACATCAACACCGATACAAGCATCTGGTCTCAATTCTTTAATATGCTTGATCCGGTCCTTGTAAAGTGCTGTATCATATTTTCGTCTCATGGCTTTTAGCATTTGGTCGTTTCCAGATTGAAGAGGTATATGAAAGTGGGGAGCAAACTTCTTGGCTTTGGTCAAACAAAATTTAATGATTTCATCGGACAATAAATTAGGCTCTATAGACGAAATCCTGAATCTATCGATTCCACTGATTTTATCTAATTCCTGAATGAGCTCATAAAAGTTCTCATCTTTACCTTGCCCAAAGTCACCAATATTGACACCGGTTAATACGACTTCTTTCACAGATGTTTTTGCAATCTTTAATGCTTCTTGTATCGTCTCATGAATAGATGAGTTTCTGCTTTTCCCTCTGGCTAGTGGGATAGTACAAAAAGTACAGAAATAATCACAGCCATCCTGAATTTTCAAAAATGATCTTGTTCGGTCTCCAATTGAAAAAGAAGGAATAAAGTCTTTTGTTTTCTTTATACTGTCGTAGGATACATGAGTTTTTTCAGGGTGCAAGTCATTTAAATTCTCGATATGTTCAATGATATTAAATTTTTCATTTGCGCCCAATACCATATCGACTCCCTCAATTTCAGCAATTTCATTTGGTTTTAGCTGAGCAAAACAGCCTATTATTACTACGAAGCATTCTGGATTTATCCGTTTTACTTTGCGAACAAGCTGTTTACATCTTTTATCTGCATTTTCAGTGACAGAGCAGGTATTCACTACAAAAATATCCGGATAATCGTCTAAGGAAACTTTAGCCATACCTGCATTTTCGAACAGTCTCGAAATTGTCGAGGTTTCTGAAAAGTTAAGCTTGCAGCCAAAGGTGTGAAATGCGACTTTTTTAAATTGAATCATAATCCGTGGGTGCAAATTTAAGCGTTCAAAAAAATTATTCAAAAAGATTCAGAAGTAATTCTTCATAAATAGGAAGTAAAATAGAGATATTCATTAATTTTGCGAAAAAAAACATCATGCACTTTGATATTGCTATTATAGGAGGAGGAATTGTTGGTGCAGCTACTTTTTATAAAATACAAAAACGAAACCCCTCATTAAAACTTGCTTTGTTCGAGAAAGAGGAGGCATTGGCAGCTCATCAAACTGGACATAATTCAGGTGTTATTCATTCTGGTTTATATTATAAACCTGGTTCGCTTAAAGCAAGAAACTGTATTGAAGGGAGACATGAGCTAGTAGATTTTGCTAAAAATCATGGAATTGATCATGACGTTTGTGGTAAAGTAGTCGTAGCTACTGAACAAAAGGAGCTGCCTCATATGGATAGAATTTTTGATATTGGAACTGAAAATAAGATAGAGGGAATTGAAAAAATAAATGCTCAACAAGTTTTGGACATTGAACCTCACGTTAAATCAATTGGTGGTATTTGGGTTCCATGTACTGGTATAATTGATTTTGTAGCCGCTACAAAGAAAATGGTTGACCTGGCTCTGGCAATTAATTCTGATAGTAAGGTTTTTATGGGGCATGAAGTAAGTAGCATAACAAAAGAAGATTCTGTTTCCACTTTGCATTCTTCAAAAGGAGCCTTTAAAGCTAAGTATTTGGTTTTTTGCGCAGGACTTCAGGCGGATCGATTAGCGAAGAAAGATGGTGTGAAGCTAAAAGAAAAAGTAGTTGGATTTAGAGGAGATTATTATGAATTGACTGATAAAGCTAAGGATAAGGTTAAGAATTTAATTTATCCCGTGCCAAATCCTGACTTTCCGTTTTTAGGTGTGCATTTCACAAGAATGACGAATGGAGAAATTGAGTGTGGTCCAAATGCTGTTTTTACTTTTAAAAGAGAGGGTTACAATAAAACAGATTTTTCTCTAAAGGATACTGCTGATGCATTAAGCTATGGTGGAACTTGGAAATTATTTTTCAACAATATGTCTTTTGGTATAAATGAATACCGACGAGCATTTTCAAAGCGCTTATTTTTAAAAACACTTCAAAGAATGATTCCCTCATTGGAGTCAGATGATATAAGGCCAGGAAGGGCAGGAGTAAGAGCCTTACTTCTTTCGCAGGACGGTGACACTCGAGATGATTTCCGGATAGAGTACCAGGGCAATTCAATACATGTATTGAATGCACCATCTCCTGCGGCAACTGCATCTCTAGCAATTGGTAATTATGTTTCTGAAGAGGCAGAGAAACATTTTTCACTCAAATAAAAGAGGTAATAAACAATTTGAATGTTAATAATATTATTTAGGGATGTTACTAATCGAATTAAAATAAAATTAACTTTAAGAAAAACACGATATGTTTGACGATGAAGATGATGATAGCGGAGAGAAATTCTTAAAGGAAGATCTCGAACAATTTGAATCATATTTAAAAGGTGTTCAGATTGGTTTTATGGATAGTGATAGAATCGAAGCGATTGTTGATCATTACCTTATAAATGGGAATTTTTCAAAGGCCAAAGTTGCTGCAGATTTGGCGTTAACACATTTTTCATATAATCATCTTTTTCATTTGAGAAAAGCACAGGCCTTAGGAGGCTTAGGTAAATTAAATGAAGCGCTCGAAATTACAGATAGTATTGAAAATTTCGGAATGCTTTCTTTTGAATATTTTCTTACAAAAGCTTCATTGTTTAGTCAGCTTCGTGATTCAAAAAATGCCATAAAAAATTACAATCTTGCAATTGAGGCAGCAGGGGATGAGGATCTCGATGATATTTATCTTGATATTGCAATGGAGTATCAGAACCTCGGTAATTTTAAAGAAGCTATTATTATTTTGAAAACAGCTTTAATGGTGAACTCTGAGAATGAAGGAGCCTTATATGAGATAGCATTTTGTTATGATCAATTGGGAGACTATAACTTGGCAATAGAATGTTATACCCAATTTATAGATGAAAACCCTTATTCTTTCACTGCTTGGTATAACTTAGGTAATGCCTACAGTAAAATTGAAAATTATGAAAAGGCCTTGTGGGCTTACGATTATTCTATTTTGATTAATTCAAATTTTGGTCCAGCTCACTTTAACATTGCAAACGCGTATTTGTCTAAAGAGAAATTTTACAAGGCGATTGAGCATTTTAATGAATGTATGAGAATCGATGGAGATGATGCTACAGCATATTGTTATATCGGTGAATGTTATGAGCAGGTAAACGAATTGGAGCTGTCTAAGCATCATTATAAAAGGAGTCTAGAGCTCGCACCTATGTTTTCAGAAGCATGGTTAGGCTTAGGAATAATTGAAGATCTTGAAGGCAATACGAATGAGGCTATTATTCTCATCGAAAAAGCGCTGGAATTTGATCCCAATAATGCTGGAATTATGCATGTCTTAGCTGGAGCCTATGAAAAAATTGAAGATTTCGATCAGGCAGTTGAATTTTATAAGAAATCTTTAGAAATCAATCCCAACGACGAAGAATGCCTTTCAGACTATATAGAGCTCTTAACTGAAACTTCTCCACAACATGCATTTTCGGTATTAAAGGACTTCATGGATCAGCATGAATCAAATAAAATATCTTCTATTTTAGAAATCAATTTGTTTTGGCTTTTGGGTCAAAAGGATGAGGCATTACATTTATTTTCAAAGTGCCTTAAAGAAAATGGAGAGAAGGCAAAATCAATTTTTGAAATCAATCCAAACCTATTGGATGACCAAGACTTTTTGAATATATCACAAGATTAATTATACCAATGAATTTTAAATTATCCTACATTCCTAAAAGGTCTGAAAAGCCTCGTAACCAGGGCGTTACTATGATGATGGACAAAGGCTTAAGCCTTAGAGAGACAGAAGATTTTATTGAAGCTTCTGGGCATTTAACTGACGTAGTAAAATTTGGATTTGGAACCTCTTATGTCACTCAAAATCTTGAGGAAAAAATTAAATTGTATAAAAAGGCTGGAATTCGGCCTTATTTTGGAGGAACCTTGTTTGAGGCTTTTTATGCACGAGGAAAATTTGATGAATACGTTAAGGTTTTAAATCAATATGATTTGGACTTAGCAGAAATTTCTGATGGGTCTATTATAATACCACATGATATTAAATGTGAATTAATAGAGAAAATGTCTAAAGATAGAACTGTAATGTCTGAAGTGGGTTCCAAAGATTCTGGAATTTTGATATCACCGGCAAAATGGATTAGAATGATGCATTCCGAATTGGAAGCGGGAAGTTGGAAGGTAATTGCAGAAGGAAGGGAATCTGGGAATGTAGGTGTGTTTAGACCAAATGGCACAGCTCATACCTTATTAATAAATCGCATTATTTCCAAAATAGCTCCTCAGGATATTCTTTGGGAGGCACCTCAAAAAAATCAGCAGGTATGGTTTATTAAGCTTTTTGGAGCAGAAGTAAATCTAGGTAATATTGCTCCAATGGATATGATTCCGCTGGAATGTTTACGTCTTGGTTTACGCGGAGATACATTCTTCGAATATCTGCCTAAAAAGGTTGAAGAACGCCTCAAGCAAATAAATGACGAGGATGTTGAAGAAGAGTCGTAATCAAGAGACTTATTTTTCCCATGATTTTACCATAGACGGTCATTCGGCCGCAGTCTATTCGTTAACAACTAGCGCAGCTCATATTTATTCCTCTTCTGGCGATAAATACGTTGCCAGGTGGGATAAAACTGGTGTCCAGGATAAGTTTGCCATTAGGCTAGATAAACCTTCTTACGCAATTAAATTCATTGATAAAGCCAAAGTTTTAGTAATTGGTGGCTCAGATGGAGCTCTAAACATATTTGATACGGTCTCTAAAAAGGAAATTCGTTGTATTACACAGCATCGGCATGCCATATTTTCAATTGAGGAAAACAAAGATCGAAACCATATATATGTTGGAGATCAGGAAGGGTATTTATCTATTTGGGAGAGTAATTCTTGGGAACTTCAAATGATGATTCACTTGAACTGTGGTAAAATTAGATCTATTCATTATTCTTCTTCAGAAAAATTGTTATTCTTAGGAAAGCAGAATGGTGAAATAAGCATATTCGAAACGGAATATTACAATGAGATAAAATCATTCAAAGCGAATAAAGATGGCGTTTCTTCGATTCTTTTTTGTGAAAATCGAAAACTAATAGCTTCTGGTGGAAATGATGCTCATATTTCAATTTGGAATCTTGAAGGAGATCAAGTAAGCTCTATTCCTGCGCACAATTATACTATTTATTCACTGTTGACCTTTTCTAATGACATATCCATTTCAGCAAGTAGAGATAGATCAGTAAAAATTTGGAAAGGATTTTTTGAATCTGTCATACAGAAAATTGATCATAAAAGTCAGGGACACAATTTCTCTGTGAACACACTTGTAAAAATGGATGATACTTCTTTTTTATCAGGTGGAGACGATACAAAAATTATAAGATTTAAAAACACTAATCATTGATATAGTCAAGTGTTAATTTACCTGATAGCTTATATATATCTAAGAAAGTACTGATTTTATTAAAGAGAAATTCATAATACTGTAGCATTTGATTCTGATAGGTGCTTTCGAACACAATTAAGTCTATAGAATTTAATGTTCCCAGCTCATATCTTTTTTTAGCAAGATCAAAGGTTTGTGTCGCATATTCAATATTTGCTGAGGACAATTCTACCAGCTTGGCATTTCCTTTATAAGAATCGATAAGGGATGCCATTGAGCTGCTGACTGTTTTTTCCATTTTATTATAATTCATTTGGGCAATTGATTCTTGAATTTTTGAAACATCTACGGCTCTTTTATTTTTCCAATTATTGAAAATTGTATACCTCAAGTTTAAGGTTCCATTATAGTTAAGGACTTCAGTTTGAACAGGATCGAATGTTCCATTGAGATCTTCAAACCAACTTTTCGAGGGAGTAAAACCACCTTGTAAGCTGAGGGTGGGATACAAAAATGACTTTTGAAATGAAGTGTTAATTTGTTGAAGTTCTATTCCTAACACCTGATTTTTGAGCTGCTGATTATTTGATTTGAGACTGTTCATCGTCTCGTTGAAATCAATTATGGGGAAGTCGAATTCTAAACGGTCAGAAAGTAATGGTATCTCAATGTTTTCTTCGATTTCACTATTATTCATTAATAGAAATAAATTTCTAATCGCATTTTTAAATGAATATTCTTGAACTAGGGCATTCGTACTGTCTGCGAAATATTGATTTTTAAATTGGAGCTCTTCTAAAGATGAGGAATTTGCATATTTATTTTTTGAAATATAATATTGATAACGGTTAAGTGCATCCGTTTTAAGCTCATTTAAAATACTCAATCGTTCGTATTGAACTCTAGCACTATAATAAGCCTTTAATACATCGAGAATAGTTGATTCAATGACAAGCATTGCATTTCCTTTGCTTTGTTCTTCTAGCTTTTCTAGACGTTGCTTTGAGATTTTTACAGCGAACCCGCTAAAGAGATTTAGATTTAGGGATAGATTTGGAGCTAGATTTCTAGACAAGATTACTCCGGGGGTAAAGGTAAATGGGTTGTTGGAGTTATCTTGTATTGTATTGTTGTATCCTACGTTTAGAGAAACGGTTGGAAACAATCCTGCTTCACTCCAGGAATTATTCTTATTGGAAATATCAATTTGAGCATTTGACACCTGAATATCAAAGTTATTTTCCAACGCTACTAGTACCGCCTCTTTTGCAGACAAGGAATCCGAAAAAGGGAGTTGTGTAAAACAAAACAGCCCGTTTAACATGAAAATAAATAGGATGCTATTTCTCATTTGAATCTATGTTTCTTTTAACTCTAAAGACGGGTTCAGCTTCAAGATCTGTAATTCTTTCTCCAGAGAATATTCTTTTTTTGATTCTTGCCCCTTCATTCCAAAATAATATAGCAGAAGGATAAAAGAATAAAATAAATACTGTTCCAAACAATACTCCAAATGCTATAGATGTAGCCATTGGTATTAGGAATTGAGCTTGCATACTCGTTTCAGATATCATTGGAAGTAATCCGGCAACAGTAGTAATGGAAGTTAGTAGTATGGGTCTAAATCGGGACACAGCCGCTTTGGTTGCCGCATTTTTAATAGATTCTCCATCAATCAATAAATTGTTATATCGATCCAAAAATACTATGGCATCGTTAACCAGAACACCAATTAGAGCGATCATTCCAAATACTGAAAGGATCGAAACAGGAATTCCAACGAGACCATGTCCAATTATAGAACCAGCTATTCCAGATGGAATTACGAGCATTATTAAAAATGCTTGAGATAGGCTATTGAAATGCAGCATTAAAATCACGAACATTAGAAAGACAAGAACCATGGTTACATATTGCATTGAATCTCCTGTTTTTTGACTTCTTTCAAATTGACCAAGCTTTAAGGCGGAAACATTTGGATAAATAGAGGATACTTTGGGAATAATAGAATCAAAGATGTTTTTGTTAATGTCTGCTACTTTATCAGGATCAATTGTTTCTGCGTCAACTTTGATGATACGTTGGCCATTTAAACGTTTGAGGCTCTCGGGAGCTCTACCCATAGAAAAAGTACAAAGCTTCTTTAAAGGAATCTGAATTCCCTGTGCATTTTTTATTTTCATGTTATAAAGATCGTATATGCTGTTTCGATCCTCTAGCGGATATCTAACCCATATTTTAACCTCATCTGTACCAATAATAACTCTTTGTGCTTCTTGTCCGAAAAACCCTTGTCTGATCTGACTTAATACTTCTGCTTTTGAAATCCCATATATTTCAGCTTGTTCTTTCATTTTCAGCTGAATCTCATTTCTGCCTGGAGGCATATTGTCCTTTACATTTATGACTCCCGACATTCGATTGAGCTCATTTTTTAATTCATCTCGTGCGCTTAATAACTCATTTTCATTTGTTGAGGTAAGTCCAATTTCTATTTCTTTACCGAATCGATTGAATCCACCAACATAAACGTCCTGGGCAATTTTACTAATATCCAATTTGTTGATTCTTTTATTGATCCTATTCATTAAAGTATCTAATGGAAGCTTAGTGTTTTCAGCATCTACAAATACGTTAATACTCCCCGTGTGATTACCAGCTTGACCAATATTTTGAGTGAAACCAATATTACTTGTGTAATAGGTCATTATTTCGTCTCCTGTTTCTTTTTTAATTCTCTCATTCTCTTCTATCAAAATAATGGTAGCTTGTTCTATGAAATCCTTTGTTTGCTTTTGATTACTTCCTGGATTGTATGCCACTTCTATAGTGAAGAAATCGGGTTGAATATTGGGAAAGAAAGTAGAGGAGAGGGTGCCATTGACGAGCATGCCAATAACAATAAAAGTGAAAGCCATGGGAGCGAAAAAACTCAGTCGATACCACTTTCTTTTTTTACCTATTAATAGACTAACTGTTTCATGAAACATATTGTCCCGAAACCACTTAATAAAGTTGTCCGCAATAGCTCTTACTTTTTTCTCAATAGGTGATTTAGAGAATCCATTAAATGTTATTATTAAACCAAATAGAATCAATAGGATTGGAAATAAGATATCCATAGAAGGATTGTCTTCAGGAAACAAATAAAATCCAGTGGTCACAAATCCTATTCCAATAATAATAAGACCAATACCTGCCATATAGGATAGAGGTACTTTTGGGTTTGCATCTAGAACTGTCTTTTTTGACAGATGTGAAGGTAAAGTGATAAAGCCTTCCAATATTGAAAATATCAAACAGCCAATGGTTACAAATGCCATTTCCCTCATCATTTCTAGGCCTTCTACAAAGAACAATACAGAAAAAGCTACAATTGTGGTGATTACTGATGAGCAAACTGATGGGAGAACCTCCATGGTGCCATCAATAGCTGCTTGTTTTGCTGTTTTTCCCTTTTCAAAATGAGCGTATATATTTTCTGCGATAACAATTCCGTCATCCACGAGAATCCCAACCACGAGGATCATTCCGAATAAGGAAATCATGTTTATCGTAATACCATAAAATGACCCCAATATGAACATGCCTAAAAACGAGAAAGGGATTCCAAAAGCAACCCAACTTGAGAGTTTTACATTTAAAAAGAGTCCTAAAAAAACAAGAACCAAAATAAGTCCAGTCAGGCCATTCTTTGTCAATAAATCTATTCTTCCTTCAAGTAGCTCATTGAATTCAAAATAGATGTCAAATTGGAAGTCAGGATTGTCTTTATTGAATTTCTTTTGATAATCATGAAGGGTTTTAGAAATATCCTCTATATCCTGCTCTACAGTCTTTTCAATTTGAAATGAAACGGCCGGAAATCCATTGAATTTTGATTCTTGAGAATCCTCTGAATATCCAAGACTTACATCCGCGACGTCTCCAATTGTAACAACTTCACCGGTTCGAGAAGTTTTTAAAATGATTTGAGAAATTTCTTCGGCACTCAGCACACGGTCATTTGATCGAATACTCATTTCTTGTATATTCCCTCTAATAAAGCCTGTGGTGATATTAATGTTTTTACTGCTTATAGCCATTGAAATCTCTTGAAATGAAGTGTTGTATCGAAGTAAATCATTTTCACGAATATTGACAGCAATTTCCTTGGTGGGAAAGCCCATTTGAACGATTTCTGTAATGTTCTTTGTATTGAGAAGGTCTTGTTCGACCTTGGCTGCAAGATCGACGAGTTGGATATCAGAAATGTCTTTGTTCTTAGCAGAAATTCCAATAAAAGCCACTACACTGCCCATTCCACCGGAAGTTAAACGTTTTATTATGGGTTTTTCAGCCCCTTCGGGAAATGAATTAATGGAGTTGATGGCATTTTCCACGTCACTTAATAGCTGATCCATGTCAGCATCCTGATAAGCCTTAATTTTTACTGAGGCCATATTCTCAGATGATGTTGAATTTATTTCATCTATTGCAGCTATCCCTTTTACGGCTTGTTCAATTTTAATGGTAACTCCTTCCTCCATTTCATTAGGAGAAGCCCCAGGATAAAAAACGGATACCACTATTGTATTTGGGTCTAGCTCAGGAAAAAAAGATTTTTTTGTTGTCGATAAAGCAAAAACCCCAAAAATAATTACAACAAAAATGAAGGCATTACCCCAAACAGGGCGATTAACAAAGAAGGTGATTAGTTTTCTCATTATTGTCTTTCTATACCAATGTATTTCTTGATTTTCTTATTTGGCTCGTTGTATTCCAATAACAGTGTGTCTTGATTATTTAAGCCATCCACAAAAAGTGAATCTTGCTTTGATCCTATAATCGAAACGCTTTTTTTGATAAGCTTTTCATTTTTTAAAATATACACGGTATTTTTCTTAACAGCTGAAGAAGGGATAACACACATGGATTCTGAAATAAGATTATCAATTTCTGCCGTCACATATTGATTTGATAAAATCGAAATGCCTGGTAAGGGTTTAATTGAATAATAGATATCAATTGATTGCGTACTCTGATTTATACTATTGGCAGTTCTAATTATTTTACCCGTTCCAATATGCTCGTTGTTAGAATTCAAAAATTGAACAGCACCTTTTTCTTTAAATTTATCATATAATTCAATGGCTACCGGTAATTTAACCTCCATGTTTTCCATGTTTGCTATTCTTGCTATCCTCGTTCCAGGATTAATGATAGAACCCGGTTCAGCATATACATCAACCACATAACCATTAAATGGAGCTAAGAATAGATATTTTGACATTCTAGACTCAAGACTTTTGATATTTAGATATTCAGCAAAAACGCCTTTTGCGGTAAAAAACATTTTTTCTTTTTCACTATTGCAAATAGGAAAATCTGGTAGATAGGATACAGGATCTATACTTTCAATAAAAGTATTCCATTTGGTAAATTCTTCAGGAAAATCAAGCTCAATATCAGCTAGAATATTTATTAAGAGATTTGACAGCTGAGCTTTTCTTGCGCTCAACGTATAAAACATTTCTTCAGAATCTACTTTATATAATAAATCATTAAATCTAAATTGACTTCCAGGTTTCAATAAGAGAGAGCCTTTGTTTAGCTTACCTTGAACCTCAAAAGCAACATCAAGCTCAGTATATGGGGTGACCTGACCATAAGAGTTTGTTTTGAGTGAACGGTTTGTGTTTTTGATGACCTGTATAGGGATATACTTAATAGTTTCCTCTCCCTTAACCTCTTTAATTTCTGTTTTTTTATTACTCAGCACAATGGCATAAATTATTCCGGTTAGGACCAGCGTAACAGTAAATAAAATAATTTGGCTTTTTTTCATTGGATGGTTTTATTCGTCTTAAAGCGTTGTAAAAATAATCAAATTAGGCATTTTGATTGGCTGTATAGGATTAAAAAAAATATAAATAGCTGTATATTTATAAAATGAAATTTACTCGGGCATTTACCATATTTATTTTTATTGTGACTGGCTTAACAAGTTATTGTCAATTTGAATTTAATTATGTTGATTCTATTTCAATTATTAATGGATCTAATGCGCTTAAAATGCCTTGGGCAGGAGGGTTAAATTATGTTCAGCTTTCAGATATCGATTATGATTTTGATGGAGATATGGATTTACTCGTTTTTGACCGAAGTAATAATCAGCTTAAAGTATTCGAACACATACAAGAATCTGGAGCTTCAGCATACCAGTTTAATCCCTATGGTGCCTTGTTATTCCCTGAAGGTATGCGTTACAGGTTGTTTGCAATTGACTATAATGGAGACAATAAAAAGGATCTATTTACATACGGTATTGGAGGGCTCAAGGTCTATAAAAACATGGGTAATGCGAGCAATGGAATTAGTTGGGAAATAGCAAAGGAGCTTGTTTATTCTGATTATTGGGGAACTGAGCTTAATCTTTACATAAGTTCTACTGATATTCCAGCAATTGTAGATGTTGACAATGATGGTGATATAGATGTGCTTACATTTCATATAGGAGGGCAATACATTCAGTATCATCAAAACAAGAGTATGGAGCTTTATAACCATGCTGACTCTCTTGTATTTGAGCTTAGAAATGAATGTTGGGGTAAGGTTAGGGAAGATGTATCAACCAATTCATTATTTTTAGACGATCAAACAACACCTTGTGAGGATGGAAATGTTCCAAATCCAGGTATTGTAAAGCCAGTTTATCCAAGTATTATCCAAGAGGAAAAGGCCCATGCTGGATCAAGTTTATTGGCTCTTGATATTGACAACTCTGGCGTTAAGGATTTGATAGTAGGAGATGTGGCATTTACAAATCTTAATTTATTAATAAATAGCGGTTCTGAGGTAAATGCTAATTCTCCAATGATTTCGGTTGACCCTTCTTTCCCATCCAATAGCATTCCAGTGAGTACTCAGCTTTTTCCTGCTGCTTTTTTTCTTGATGTAGATTTTGATCAAGTAAAAGATTTAATTGTTGCTCCAAATGCAAAAAATATTTCTGAAAATGAGACGAGCATAGTTAAATATAAGAACACTGGGAGTAACATGAATTGTAATTTTGTTTTTGAAACCAAAGCATTTTTGCAAGGGGACATGATTGATCACGGTACAGGCTCTATACCAAAGTTTGCTGACATTGATGGAGATGGTTTAATGGATATGTTTGTCGCTAATTTTTTTGCGTATAAACCCATTTTATCTAAAGAAAGTAGGATTGCATATTATAAGAATACAGGAACGATGAATACTCCCGAATTCACATTAATAGATTCAGATTTTCAGAATTTATCTTCACTAAATATAGGTCTACGAATGGTTCCAGCGTTTGGGGATTTAAATGGTGATTCAAAAACAGATATGTTTCTTGGGCTAGAAGATGGTTCTTTGGCCTATTTTGAAAACATTTCAACTGGCTCTTCTCCTATGTTTTCAGCACCTGTTCTAAATTACACCGATCATAATGGCAATTTGATTCATCATGGTTTATACGCTGCACCTCAGCTTTATGATTTAAATAATGATGGTTTATTGGATTTGATATTAGGGGTGAAGACGGGAGAGCTTATATATTATCAAAATACTGGAACTGCTTCAAGCCCTGATTTTACTCTCGTAACTTCATTGTTGGGTGGTATTGATGTTTCAGATTTAACACCAGACGGATATTCCGTGCCAAATTTCTTTAATCATAATGACACAACTTATGCAGTGATTGGTTGTGTTGATGGTAGCCTCAAATTTTTAAAAGGAATTGATGGAAACATTACCGATGGTGATTCCTTTACGTTCATTGATAGCTCATTTTTAAATCTTCAGCTAGGTGCATATAGCTCGGCTTATGTGCTGGATATAGATAATGACACTGAGCTGGATTTATTTGTAGGTCAAGATTTGGGGGGTATTTTTCATTTGGAAAATGAGCCAGGAAGCAATTTAGGAATAGAAGAGCATTTTTATGAACCTCGCATTCATGTTTACCCGAATCCTTTTACCGGTAATGTGCATTTAAAAAAGATAGGGTTTAATTCGGTAGAGGAAATAATTCTTAGTGATTATTCCGGAAAAATAATAGCCCAATACGAGCTCACTTCACAAGAGCTTGATTTGGATTTGTCTTTCCTTGATTCAGGGATGTATATTCTTCATTTTTTAAATTCTGGAACAAAGGCAAAAATTTCTAAAAATTAATTTATTTGATCTTAATTTTTAAGAGCTTTTCGTCGCCTATGGAAGCCTCAAGCGTATCACCTATCGCTACTGCCCCAACTCCGGCTGGAGTACCCGTAAATATAAGATCTCCTTTCTTTAAGGTTATAAATTTGGACAAGTAGCATATGATTTGGTCAAAGGAGAAAATCATCTGACTTTTTTTTCCTTGCTG
>Ga0206678_10001653_pt1 | contig 14510 bp, 17 predicted proteins | sample M180m12015metaG_FD_155453 | JGI IMG/M metagenome (GOLD analysis project Ga0206678, IMG submission 155453) | Ammonia-oxidizing marine archaeal communities from Monterey Bay, California, United States - M1 80m 12015 | ecosystem: Environmental > Aquatic > Marine > Intertidal zone | place: USA... | reverse complement strand
AGATGCCGCCCAGGTGATGCTCGCGTGCCGTGAGGTAGCCAAGAGAGTCAAGGAAAAACTTGAGCCGCTGGGAATAAATTTACTTAACAACAATGGTCCCGCAGCTGACCAATCTCAGTTCCATTTCCATATTCATTTGATTCCTCGATACGGGCGGGACCGGTTGCTTCATCCATGGGAGAGGTCCTATGGCAATCCCGATCAGATTCGGGCAATTGCTGAGGTACTTCGCGGCGAAAGGGAACTTCCGCGATCTGAATAGAGAAGGGGACATTGATGGGGCTATGTTCGAGGCTATGACCCACCGTTACGCAGACTTTTCCGCGCTGTCCATCACCGGACCCGACGACGACGGCATCCTAGATATCTGTATCGATACGCCGGGCAAGCTAAACGCCGTTGATGAGGCCAAACACTTAGCGCTTGCCGATGTTTGGAAAGTCGTCGACACCGACCCAGAAACCCGCGTGGTCGTCATCCACGGAGCTAACGGGACATTTTCTGCGGGCGGCGACATGGGAATGATCGAGAAGATCATGAACGATTTCGATTACCGCGCCAACGCGCTGCGAGAAGCACGAGACATCGTCTACAACATGATCAATTGTTCCAAGGTGATTATCTCAGCGATCGAAGGTGTAGCCGTCGGCGCTGGACTGGCAGCTGCGTTTATGGCAGATATTTCAGTAGTCGGACGCAACGCTCGTATTCTCGACGGTCACACAAAACTAGGAGTAGCCGCCGGCGATCACGCTGCCATTATTTGGCCCCTCCTATGCGGCATGGCAAAGGCGAAGTATTACTTGTTGACCTGCGATTCCATGTCCGGAGAAGAAGCCGAAGCGATGGGTCTTGCAAGCGTTTGCGTCGATGATGACCAAGTCATGGAGGAGGCTTACTCCGTGGCTCGCAAGCTAGCTAACGGCAGCCAGTCCGCTATCCGATGGACCAAATACAGCCTCAATAATTGGCTGCGGTCTGCTGGACCGGCTTTTGACACTTCGGTGGCACTAGAGATGCTGGGATTTACTGGCCCTGATGTTCGAGAAGGGCACGCCGCGATTATGGAGAAACGGAAACCAGATTTCGCTTGACTGAGGTTATCCCTAACAATTTTCTAGTCTTCGTTCGAGCGAACCTAACGCCGGGATGGGCTGTTTAACTTCGATTGCATGCATGCCACATGCAATCGCAGCCTCGACATTGGTGCGATTGTCATCGAGAAATAAGACACGTTCAACGGGAACACCCAGTTGGTCGGCGATATGAAAATAAATCCTGTGCTCAGGTTTTCGCATACCCACAAAAGCTGAATTAACCACGACGTTAAAAAGTTCTTCAAGAGCTAGCGCTCGAGCCACAACTGGCCAAGCTTCGGCGATGTTGTTGCTCAAAAGCCCAATCAAGAAACCCCGTTCGCGCAGTTCTGAGATGCGATCCACAACTTCAGATATGACCGTGAGTTGTGGAAAGAGGAAGTGAGGGCTTGATGGATCCCAGATCAGTTCAGCACCAGGCAAATCATCTCGAGACCAGTGGAGATAGTCCTCAAGGGCTAATTCACCCCGTTCCAATTTCGCGAACTGGGAATCTGGATCGTCATCCCTGTACCGGTCCTGCCGATCTTTCAATTTCTTTTGGTCTACTCCGGTTTCACGGTATAACCGATTCACGATGGGACCAGGAGGCACGGTGATAACACCTCCCCAATCGAAGACAATGGCATCAAACTGAGACTGACTTGAGGTAACCGCCACTCGTGCTCAGACTTCCAGGGGGCGGTTTGGGTCAAGTAACCACTCACTGAGCGAGCCGTCATATACCGACACGTCATTTCTACCCAAGAGTGCAGTCAAGACAAAAGCATCCGAGGTAGCCGCTATTCCTCCGCCGCAATAGGTGACGATTGGCCCCGACGTCTGGGTGGCGTCGCTCAAAAGCTCAGCTAGCTGATCGATAGGGAGATAGCGATGAGATTCTGGGTCGAGTAAATCGACCGCGTAGACGTTGCCAGCGCCGGGAAGATGGCCCCGACGTCCATAACTAGCGTCTGTCCCGTCATGGTTGCTCCCCGACAACGCGTTGATAATGCACGTTCCGTCGTTCAACGCAGCTTCCATCCTTTCGAGGTCAGCAATTAACTCCGGTCGAGGCTCAGCACGAAACGTTGTTGATGCACGAGTTGGCGTCGGGTCAGAAGTAGTGGCAAACCCATCTGCAACCCAAGACGTCCAACCGCCATCAAGTACTGCACAATTATCGAATCCAAACGTTTTTAGCATCCACCAAACGCGAGTTGCCCACATGGTGAATCGTCGATCGTAGAGCACCACACGGGTACCTGTACCCACCCCAAGGTCTTCCATAGCACTTGCAAAACGTTCCGCTGTCGGCATTGTGAACCGTAAATCACTGCGGGGGTCACTGAGATCGAAAGTCAGATCGGCGTACGCGGAATTAGGGATGTGCTCATCCTGCCAAGATTGTCGCATGGAGACCGGGGTATAACCCTCAGGCCCAGAGCGCAGGTTGACGGAGCACTCCAGTATGCGAAGTTGGGGATCCTCGATGTTCTGAGCAAGCCATTCAGTGCTAACAAGCGGTCTCAACTTCTTCCTCCATGTCCATTTGACGTTGCAGAATAGGTTGCGCCCTCACTACGCGCTTCACAAATGCGGCCGACACCAGATCTAACACTCTTCGATTTTCAGAGAGGGCGAAGCCACGTCCTTGACGACCAGTTCTTGCACCCACATCGGGGGCGCAGGCGAAGTTCCACCCAAAAGCACCGCGATAGTTCTGATTCCTCGAGGCGCCGATGTGGGCCACGGAGTCCATCCGTCTGTTATCACTACCACCAAGTCGGGGCGAGGCCTCGATCGGATTGCTGCACCGATGCCAACCGTCAGGTCCGTTCCACCGCCACCAACAAGCGTGATCTCCGACGCACTTCTAATGAGTTGAGCGGGTCCCGCTTTTGCATCACACGTAAAGACGCTCACTGCGTCAGGCCGCACTCCACTTGCTACAAGCAACCCGTCAATTTCAGTGAGAGCTTCCGTTAACAAGCTTTCGTTCATCGAAGCGCTGGTGTCTAACACCACCGACATGCGCGGCACGCGTTGCCGCAAACTGGGCAATATCACCTCAGGCGAACAATACGCTCTGCGACTCGGACGCTGGTAGCTGTAATTGACCGCCCCCGATATCTCGGCGACCCCTCGACGCAACGTCGCTCCTAGCTCTCTCCGCCAATCCACCCGAGGGTTAAGAAGAGTATTCGCCCAGCGCAGAAGACCCGCCGGGCTACTCCCATGCCTTCGCTGGTGCGCAAGGATTTCAGAAGCCACGCGACGTCGAAGTAGGTCGGTTTCCTCTTTCCGGACACCCTCTGTATCTCTCATCGGCGGTGGCTCTTCCCAACGTCGCGGATCGCCATGAGCAGCGCTCCCACAATCTCGGCGTATTCCTACACGCCGCTCACCGTTAACAAAGTATTCCTCTGCAAAAAGTGAAGGTGCGAGCCCAAGATCGATCGGAAATGCCGAATTGATAGGTGACACATGGGTCTCGACAAGGTCATCATTGATTTCCGCGTCTGTTGAGTCGACCCAATGTAAGAGGTCCTCATCTACAAGTCCCATCTCGCGAGCCCGAGAAGCATGTCCCCGCAACAAGTGACCTACTTGATGGACCATCTCAACACCAAGTAGGTCAGCGGTCCAACCAGAGATTTGGTGATGGTCAACGTAAACACGGAAATGTTCGTCGGCTGCTATGCCACCAGTGTTTGGGGCGGAAACGAACCGAATGGCAAACAGCGCAGAAGCCAAATAGGGATAGTGATGCGCAGCCCAGAGCCGTGCTGACGCTAATCGGTCCGCGTCAGTCATTCTAAGAGACCCGCCGCTTTCATTATCGGCACAAATATTGCTGCTTCAGGTGGGGCACTCATACCTTGAGGCCGCACCTGGGCTAGTACTCGCGCTGCCATAGCTCCTACATCTGGAGCGTTTCTGGCCGCTCGCTCTAAAACTTTCCACCCCGCAATCCACCTTTCAGGGGTGGGGTTCGCGGCAACCGCTCCTGCTAAGGCCAATAGAGCTGCATAGAGTCGGTCACCTCGATCAGGAAACTCAACGTCATCTGGGTTTCTGAGTGCAGACTCAGGGTCAGGAAGATCGAGCTCCTCGAGCCAAGTAAGAAACTCAAGACCAGCCCCATCCCCAACAGAGCCGATCACTAGATTTCTCTTGGCTTCTATAGAGGCGTCAACTGCTTGCGCGGCAGCGAGTAAGCGGGACACCATTTCCCATGTTCGAGGACTAGGCCACGCACGCCCAGCCAAAGCTCGCTCAATTGGAGGTGCGATGACCAAAGATCTCCGTACTCCAAGAAAACCTCCAACTATTGCCGCCGCGACAGGAATCTGATCTTGCCACCCATCTGGAAGCGTCGGCACATCAGGACTTCGAAACCCTGCAACGAGACCTGTGGCTACCGCACCAGGGTCGGTCTGCCAGTCAAGGTGACAAAACCTATTGGCAAGCGGAGCAGACAGGTCCCATCCATCCGCGGCCTGATCGGGCGGATTCGCTGCCGCAACTATCGCTATGTTTTCAGGCAACGCCAAATCACCTACGACTCGTTCTAATACGACGCGCAGCAGCGCCGCCTGCACAGCAGGCGGTGCTGTCGATATTTCGTCGAGAAATAGAACCCCAGTACCTGCCTCCGCTAGTCGGCGAGCCCATCGCGGTGGTGCGAACCTGACGTCGTCACCATCTATTACTGGCAGACCACCAAAATCACTCGGTTCGCGGATGCTGGCGATAACGACCTCATGAGGGATGTCTAACGCTTGGCACATCGCCGCGACGGCCGAACTCTTGCCGGTTCCAGGCGGCCCCCACAACAAAACGGGAATTCGAGCCGCTACCGATAATGACAAGGCTTCAAGAACTGAGTCATCCTGTTTGCTCATATGGACAGTCTCCTTGATTTACCACTAATCGTCCGGCACTACCGCAGTACGCCCTAACCACGGGCCGGATAACGTGCGGGCTAATGGACGAACATCTGACAGCCCACGAGCACGTGACTCCTATGACACAAGGACCCACAGGCCCTTTACAAGGGATCCGCATTTTGGATTGCACACAAGCAATTGCGGGCCCCTGGTCCACCATGATGCTGGGTGACCTAGGCGCCGATGTAATAAAAATCGAAGCTCCAAGGGGCGACCTCCAGCGCCCCATGGCTCCTTATACGCGTGAGGACCAAGAGCGGTCTTATGGCGGTTCCTTTTCAACTTATAACCGCAACAAGCGTGGCGTCGTGCTCGATTTCAACCAAGCTGCCGATAAAGAAATATTTCTTGACCTCGTTGAAACCGCAGATGCCGTTGTCGAGAACATGCGCGCAGGGGTCATGGACGGGCTGGGCTTAGGTTGGGAAGTTCTACAGGAACGCAATCCGCGTCTTGTATACGGAGCGATTCGGGGTTTCGGCGATCCTCGAACCGGACATAGCCCCCATGCCGACTGGCCCGCCTATGACGTGATAGCACAGGCCATGGGTGGGTTGGTGGCGCAAAACGGGAACGGGCCCGATAACCGCATTCAGGTTGGGCCATTTGTCGGTGACATTTACCCGGGCACAATCGGAGCAATGGGCGTGTTGGCCGCTCTGTTTCACGCTCAACGAACTGGTCAAGGGCAGTTCGTTGATGTTGCGATGGTGGACTCCATAATGGCTCTCACGGAGATGGGAGTGATGCGCTACTCCTATTTGGGTAGGCCCGATACTCCACCGAGTGGAAACAGCAACGATTTTGCGGTTCCATTCGATGTGTTCAAAACGGTGGATGGTTCAGTGGCTATCGCTGCTCCCACGGATAATCATTGGCGAGAACTCGCCTCCGCTATGGGCCATCCAGAGTGGGGAGAAGATGAAGACAAAGCAACTATTCGCGCGCGGGTACGAAACCGTGAGCCCATTGATGAGGCGTTGACTGAATGGGCTCGTAAGAAAACTAATGAGGAGATCCTGAATGCAATTGGCGGGAAGGTGCCGTGCGGCCCCGTCAATCTGCCCGGAGATCTATTTTCCGACGCTCACGTCGAAAGTCGCGAGATGCTGGTCGCTGTCGATCAACCAAGCGGACGCCCTATTGTTCAAGTCGCTTCACCGATCAAGATGACGAGCACCCCAACAGGAGTGCATCGCAGGGCTCCTCGACTCGGAGAGCACACCGAAGAAGTTCTCTCCGAAATTGAAGGGTTGCGCAACCGTTTCGATTGCTGACGTCAACTCCTCGCGCCTGGTACTTCAAAGGGTTAAGTAAATTATGTGGCGCACTCATATGCGGCATCAACCAACGCCTCTCCCCTGGCATCGAGGAGCACCGATTTGCCCATCTGATTCATCACGTAGCCCATGGAAAGACCAAGTTGTGGGTCCGCGAATCCAATGGACCCACCAGCGCCAACATGACCAAATGCGCCTTCACGAATATTGACAGAATCCTGATCACCCGTTCGAGAACTACGATTCTCCATTCTCAACATAAAGCCTTCGGAAAACCGAGTAGGCAACAACAACATGGCATCACACTCGGTCCCAACAGATACTCGAGACATTCTCTCCAGTTGAGAAGCGCTCACAAATTTGCCCGTAGCGCAGGGCTCATAGATCTTGGCCAACCCCCGGGCGTTCGCAATCCCGCCCCCTCCACCTAATTCCGCTGACCACACGTCAGGTGAGTCTCCTTTTGCTCCTCCCCGATTGCGCCAAGCTCTGCCCTGCAGGCCTGTCGGATCCGCTAGAAACGCGTCAGTGAACGCCGCGAAGGTTTCATTCTTGCCAGGCCGAAATGGTCTCAGAGGCGAAACCCGGTGGTGTTCTTCAGTCGGTAAACCAATCCAGAAGTCGGCACCTGCTGGTTCGGCCACTTCTTCTCGAAAAAAAGTTCCAAGACTTTCTCCCGATGCTCGCCGAACCAATTCTCCTGCTACCCACCCGAAAGACATCAAGTGGTAGCCGTTGCGAGTACCAGGCTCCCACCAAGGTTCCTCCGCGGCCACTCGATCACACATATAGTCCCAGTCCAGTGCAGAGTCGCCAGGAAGATCGTCTCGAAACGCTGCGACCCCCGTCGTATGATTCAACATCATTCGGGTCGTCACGTCAGCCTTCGCTCCATGCGCAAACTCAGGCCAAATCTCAGAGACCGGTGCGTCAAGATCAAGAAGACCGCGGTCAGCTAAGAGGTGGCAAGCAAGAGCAACTCCCCCCTTCGTGCATGAGTTGATCACCGCAATGGTGTCGACCAACCAGGGATTGCCGTCGGTGTCACGATCACCAGCCCACAAATCGACAACTGTTCTACCTTCATAAGTTGCACATACTGAAGCGCCTAGCTCACCGCGATGAGCGAAGTTAAACGCGAATTGTTCGTGCAAAGGTTCCCAACCGGCGGCAACAGAGCCGTGAATTTCGACAGTCATCCCTGCCAGATTGTCACGTCCCTGTCCCGCCTGTCTTCTCAATCGCAGCGACCTCAGGTAGCTTCGCCTTAATGGTGAAGCGTAAAAGACGACGGGCGGCGACGCGACAGCCCCGGCAAAGTTCCGATCCCGTCACTCCCGGTGAGGTATCAGCGATGCGGTCTGTGCCTCAAGAGATTTCCCGTCCTGATTACGCGGCAGATGGGGAGCCGATTCTTCAAGCACCTGCGAACTTAAGAAAGAATGATGCGGCGCTAGAGCGGATGCGCATCGCTGGCGCGGCGGCGAGGAGAGTCCTGCGTAAAGTCGCTGCCGAAATTACGCCAGGTGTCACAACTGACCGCCTTGACGCTGTTTGCCACGAGGCGTGCATAGCGGAGGGCGGGTACCCGAGCCCCCTCAACTACCACGGGTATCCAAAATCGCTGTGCACATCAGTCAATGAAATTATCTGTCACGGCATTCCAGATAGTCGCGCCTTACGTGAAGGCGACATCGTCAATTGCGATGTCACGATTTTCCTCAACGGTGTGCACGGTGACCACAGCGAAACTTTCGCCGTCGGTCAGATCGATCGACGCTCCCAAGAGTTGATTCGGACAACTCGGGAATGTCTGTATCTAGGTATTGGCGCTGTCCGCTCTGGTGGGGTCGTCAGCGACATAGGTAAAGCGATTCAGGACCATGCGGAGGGCGCCGGTTTCGGCGTGGTGCGTGAGTTCATTGGTCATGGAGTGGGGGAAGTATTTCATCATCAGCCAAATATTCCGCACTATTACGAGCCGTCCGCTCGTTTCCAATTTGAACCTGGAATGACGTTTACGATCGAACCGATGATCACCATCGGTTCACCTCGAGCAAATTTATGGGATGACGGCTGGACAGCAGCCACGGCTGACTTAAGTCGTACCGCTCAATTCGAACACACAATTCTGGTGCGAGAAGATGGGGTCGAAATTCTCACTGTTGAGGAACAGGAAGCACAACCATTCCTTAGCAACGCAGACCCGCATACCTGGCCTTCAACTATCCCGCTGAATCAGAGCGACTTTAGGACTTAAGGACCAGGATCTTGAGAGGCGCAAAATTTCTGTGTGTGGTTGCCGCGTTACCGTTGGGTTTAATCGCATGCGCGAGTGAACCTAAGGTTCGACCCATCCCTACCACGACCCCTGTTTTGACAACGCTGCGACCTGAACTCACGACGACAACGACAGAAAAGATCATTCAGCGAATGGCCTATGTAGTGCAGCCCGGAGACACACTCGGAAAAATAGCCAAGGGGTTTGGTGTGACAGTTGCTGACCTGATGACGGAAAACGGAAAGGAAGACACGATCTTGGGAATCGGGGAGACCCTATTTATTCCCCCAGCATCAGACGGAACTTCTGAGTGACACCGATTCGACACTTTGTGGCCTCACCGTTCGCCATTTTAATATTCATGTCTCTTGTTGCTTGCACGCCGGAGATAAAACCCGAACCAGTCAATGTCAGTTCGACTGCGGTGAAAGTTGGTGGCGTTACACAAACCGAAGAAGTATTTCGTGCCACCTACGAAGTAGTTAGAGGGGACACGCTCATCGCGATTGCCGATCGTTTCGGCATTCATCTCAATGACCTAGTGCGCGAAAACAACATCGCCGATCCAACAATGATCTATGTAGGCCAGATTCTTCTGATCCCGCCTCCACCTGACAAGGACGACGGCCCCTTACTCACGATACCCCCACCGACTGATCCTCAACTTCCGGCGCTCGAACCAACAACCTCCTGGGAGGAAGAGTGACGCCTCCTCCGAGCTGCCTGGCATTCATCGCTTTGGCATGCAACTGTGATTGGGTGCACGAGGATCAGCGTCGATGAGCGGCAACAGTCCCCTTGGCCCAAACGTCGATCAAATCGATGAACAAATAGATCAATGGTGGGAACGTTGGCGGGGCCGACCATCTATTGATCGATTGTTCTATACAGCATCGAATCTCGGCGATTTCAGCCTTATTTGGCACATCGTTGGCGGTCTTCGGGCGTTACCCCCAGGGAGACGACCCCGCAGCTCTATCAGGTTCAGCGCCCTTATGGGGTTTGAATCACTCTTGATAAATCAGGGAGTCAAAAGGTTTTTCGGTCGAGTTCGTCCTGCCGAAGCCGCAGACAACCCGACCTCACATCAACTCCGTCAGCCGGTCACGTCGAGTTTCCCGTCGGGCCACGCCTCAGCGGCTTTTTGTGCATCAGCATTTCTTTCGCGCCGATCAAGCTTGGGATCGTTCTGGCATCTGATCGCTGGCCTCTTAGCTTGTTCACGCATACATGTCCGGTTACATCACGCGTCAGACGTGGCAGCCGGGGCGGGAATGGGAATGATCCTCGGAAAATTAGCGGAACGGCTTCTCCCTAAGGACTAATCGGCTCGCGTACGCGTACCAGCGCAGCGACCAGCCTGACTCAGGCTTGAGCCGGAACTTCGAGCTCTGCCTCAACCTCGGAAATATCTACGGTGACGTCGATTTCCGGTTGACCAATTCGGTTGAGCACGGATCGAATATCGAGAAGTACATCAGTGACTTCGTTCGAGGAGACCAGTTCGCGTTGCATAAAGGTGCCAAGGGCACGGTCAACTACCGCTAGTGCCTCGTTGGCGTTAGCAGGGGCGACGATCTTTACGTCCGGGGTCTCGGTCACCAGATGCTCCTGTCTGTAGGGATAGTAAAAGTTCCGACTCGCAATCTCACCCTACCGCTGCTCGCCACTCGATAACGAACATATTCGTCATAAGTCACGCGTCCAAAGACCCGAGTAAGTTCCTAGCGATGAACGGTAATTCTAGAATTCCCCTCGGTGTGACCTACGGCAGTCTCGGAGTTCTTGGGCCATCGGCGGTAACAGAAGTTGCTCAATCAGCTGAGGCCGTTGGCTATCAATCTTTTTGGACAGTAGAAGCATCGGGCACTGACGCTTTCAGTCTCCTGGGGGCAGTGTCGCACGCTGCTCCCGGGCTTGACTTAGCGACGGGCATAGTGCCCATTCAGTTTCGCGGTCCCTCATTGACCGCCATGACCGCCGCAACGCTTCAGGCGCTCAACCCCAGACGAAACGTATGGATTGGCTTGGGAGTATCGGCACCGGGTGTTCTACGCCAACACGGCATCCAGGCTCCTGATCGTCCGATAGCCATGATGCGCGAATACGTTGCCTTACTCCGTGAATGCCTCTCGGGAGAGTCTGTGACATTTGAGGGCGATTTTTGGCAACTTCGGCGGTTTCGGTTGGCAATTCGACTCGAAGAACAGTCGCCAAAGATTGTCATCGCCGCACTTAATCCTCAGATGCTCAAGCTCGGCGGAGAGATCGCCGATGCGGTTCTCTTGAACTACATCCCTGCGGCCCACGTGGGGGAAGCAATGCAAAATATCCGAGCCGGCGGAAACGCAACAATCATGAGTTACGTGCACGCAGCCGTGGGTGATCTGTCAGAAGTAGCTCGCTCCGCCCGAAAAGACTTGTTTAACTATGCGATGGCCGACGGGTACGCCAACATGTTCCGCTCTGCAGGATTTGGAAGCGAAGTCGATCAATTGCGTTCACGTCAGGCTGACCGTGACCGCGAAGGCGCACTCGCCTCGGTGACGGACCGAATGATTCAAGCCATCAACTTCGTCGGAACCCAAGACGAGGTTGCAGGTTTTGTCCGCGATTACATCGACTCTGGCGTCGAGTACCCCATCTTGATGCCAATGCCATGGGGTGCCGATCGCAGGTTAGTTACGCAGTTAACTTTGGAGGCCGCAGCTGTTGCCGTTTCCTAACGACGAAATAGACCTTCGGAAGAGAAGGACCACCTGGATTCCGTCCCTGCTTCATTCTGTTCACCAGCAGTTTCCCGAAGGTCACACAATCCATTTCGTGTTTAGCCCTCGTTGGAAACCACAGCGGGTTTCAGATGTATTGGTCGGTGCCGGATTTTCGTTTCAGGCACCAATCCGCGACGATGACTCTATTCGCGTCACCGCCAAACCTATTCGAACCTTGTCCGACACCGTCAGCTCGAACATGCGGCTACTTCTCGTTGGATTAAATCCCAGTTTCCATGCCGCAGATGCTGGATACGGATTCGCAGGTCCCAGCAATCGCTTCTGGTCTGCTGCACTTGAAGCTCGGATTGTTAGTAAGGAACGCGATTCGATCCACGCCTTACGAGTCGACCGGGTCGGTATGACCGATCTTGTCAAGAAACCAACTTCGAGGGCCTCCGAATTGACTGACACGCATTTCCGTGTCGGATTGGCGAGGGTCAGTCGTATGTGTGGTTGGCTACGACCAAAGGCCATATGTGTTCTCGGAATTACCGGGTGGCGAGCTGCTCTAGGGGACTCCAAGCTATCGCTCGGCGCGCAGATAATTCGGTTGGGGGGCAGGCCAGTTTATGTGTTACCCAATCCCAGTGGGCTGAACGCGCATACAAACCACGGCGACATGGTGAAACGATTCCGAGACCTGTTGAGTTCTGTCTAAGGGCGCAGCGTTCAGTCGAGCGAAGCGACCCCAGTCGGACAGGTGACACCCGTTTCGCCAAGTCCGCAATAGCCGTTAGGTACCTTCTGCAGGTATTGCTGGTGGTAGTGCTCCGCGTAGTAGAAATCGTCTACCCCTAAAATTTCGGTTGTTATCGCACCAAACCCAGCCTTAGTGAGCGCCGGCTGAAATTCTTGGCGACTTGCCTCTGCAAGTAGGCGCTGTTGCTCAGTCGAAACATATATCCCGGATCGGTATTGAGTTCCCAAGTCATTTCCTTGTCGCATGCCTTGGGTCGGGTCATGATTTTCCCAGAAAAGCTTAAGAATTTCGATATAACTGATGGCGTCAGGGTCAAAGACGACAAGAACTACTTCGTTGTGCCCCGTGAGCCCACTACAAACTTCTTCGTAGGTCGGGTTGCGCGTGAACCCTCCGGCGTAGCCGACCGCTGTTGTCAGCACTCCGCGCGCCTCCCAAAAAATTCTCTCCGCACCCCAGAAACAGCCCATGCCAAGCACCACGTTTTCGCTGCCGTTAGGAAACGGAGGGATCAGAGGTTCACCCAATACTTCGTGGGTGGGCGGGACCGGCATTGCTAGGTCGCGACCCGGGAGCGCGTTCTCCGCCAGGGGGATTTCAAGTTTCCTAGACCAAAGTGACATCGTTCTAACCTCTCTTCCAGATTAGATGATCACGGGCAGACAAGGCACAGCCTCACCTACCCTTAGTGCATGTCGAGTTCCCTTATTCCACCAGAATCGTTGGCTCGCGTCGGCGAAATTCTCGAAGGTCCTGTAACAGTCCTGATTGATCGCCGTGAAGCGGAGCGTTACGCCTACGCCGTAGGAGACGAAAATCCGGTTTATTTCGATGAGGTCGCCGCGCATGCGGCGGGATATCGGACGGTCACGGTTCCCCCGCTATTTATCACTCACGCTCTCGTGCCGCCTAAGCCAACACACATGCTTCGCGAAGACGGGTTATATCAAGATGCCACGAGCATTCATCTCGAAGTATCGAGGATGATGTTCGGTGGAGAAGAATGGGATTTCATGGAACCGGGGTGTGTCGGTGACGAGATCACAGCCACGACACGGCTCGCAGATCTCGACCAAAAAGAAGGAAGCAAGGGGCCCTTCGTTCGGCTCGTTCGCGAAACAACCTTCGTGAACCAGGACGAACAAGTGGTCGCGAAGTCGCGACAGATTGGTATTGCTCGATGAACAAATATCCGAGTTCCGAGTCAATAAATGTGGGTGATCAACTACCCGTAGTGCGTAAAAAGGCCAACGAAGCCGAACTTTTCTTATACAGCGCCGCAAGCTTCAATCCACATCGCATTCACTACGACCGCGGTTATGCCCATCACGAAGGCCACCATGACACTGTCGTTCACGGGCCACTTCAAGGTTCGTGGCTTACTCAATTCGTGACTGATTGGGCCGGTCCCAAGGCTCGGCTGATATCCATCGAATGGCAAAACCGCGCCAGCGCCTTTGTCGATGAAGAGGTTCAATTTTCAGGCACAGTCGTAGCGCTTGACACGCTCGAGTCGATAGTCGAACTGGAGATTTTCGAACGAAATGCTGATGGAACAACTCTTATGCCCGCCAAAGCCCTCGTCAGATTAGAGGAACGGTAGATGAAGATAGCCGTCGATTTTCCCTCGGTGGCCTACCGAGAAGGACCCGAGAAAGTTCTCGCCTTGGCGTCAGCTATTGAAGAAATCGGTTACGACGAGATCGCGGCATTCGATCATGTCGTTATGGGCCATCCCGGAGAAGGTCGCCGAACCATCTATTCAGCAGACATGCCCATTCTGGAAGCGTTGATGTTGCTCTCAAACGTTGCAGCTGTCACTACTCGAGTATCCCTCTCGACTGAGGTGCTCGTCTTACCTCAACGTCAACCCGTGCTGGTGGCGAAACAAATAAGCACCTTAGACACGCTCTCGAACGGGCGTGTTCGGTTAGGCATAGGCGTCGGCTGGCAAGACAGCGAGTACGACGCTCTGGAAGAGAACTTCTCCAATCGGGGCAAGCGTATGGATGAAGCGATTGATCTCCTGAGAAGTTACTGGTCAGGTGGACGTATCGAATTTCGCGGAAGCTATTACGACTCTCACGACATGGGCATGGAACCAGTTTCACCTCAAGGAGCCGCGCTCCCTATATGGGTGGGGGGAGATAGCCCTGCGGCTTTGAGAAGAACGGCCGAGAAGGCGGACGGGTGGATGGCCTCAGGGATTACAGATGAACAAGCCTTGTTGTGCGTCGAAAACATACGCCAGCAAGCTGAGGAGCTAGGTCGAGGCCCCAACGAAATCGGATTCCAACTCATGTTGCAGCCTCCGCCTCGTACCGATGAGGACAAACTCTTCTACGCCGATCTCGACGCTGTAGCGGAGCGGGCCGCCGTAGTTCGCGCAATGGGGTTTGAATGGACGTCGGTGAATGCGACTGCTGTTTTTCAGGCTGGTGCGCGG
>Ga0206678_10001652_pt1 | contig 14513 bp, 13 predicted proteins | sample M180m12015metaG_FD_155453 | JGI IMG/M metagenome (GOLD analysis project Ga0206678, IMG submission 155453) | Ammonia-oxidizing marine archaeal communities from Monterey Bay, California, United States - M1 80m 12015 | ecosystem: Environmental > Aquatic > Marine > Intertidal zone | place: USA... | reverse complement strand
TGAATTAGAAGGAAATAAAGGGCTTGTAAATTTAGGATTAGGACGTGTACAGTCTAAGCTAGGGAAAGTCAAAGAAGCATTAAAGTCTGTTGAAAAAGCAATTGCTTTGATGGGAGAAGATTATAGACCATATATGGTCAGGGGAGATATTTATTTTGGCTTAGGTGATTATGAAAGAGCAGACTCAAAAGGATATTCTAAAGCAGTCAACATAAGACCGGATCTAAAGAGAGGTTGGAGGAAATTAACTAAAGTTTATCGTTCACAAGATAAAAAGGAACTATTGATTATGTCTCTTTCCAGAATTCTAGAAATAGATTCGGAGGATGAAGATGCATTATGGGAAAGAGCTGAAACTCATTTTGAAACTAAGAAATTAGGTGATGCAATGGGGGATGTCCATAAGCTCTTAGCTCTAAACCCCGGAAATCAAAAAGTCAGAAAGTTTAAGGCTATGATTCTGGAAAAATTAGACGCTAAGGAGTGGGACTGATGTTCAAACTAAAGGTAAGGAATCTAAATGAATCCTATGGTTCTACAAAAGAAGATTTAGTAGCCGACTTTCTACAAGCTATTGGATTTTTAGGGACAGATGGAGCTAAGGCAAGGCAAACTAAAAGAACAAAAACTGGAATTTTATTATTTACAAAATGTTTGATTCCAACGCCTGAAAAATCATGGACAACTTCAGAAATTGCTAAAGAACTAGGAGTGCCCTTACAAGGAATTTACAGACATTTACAATGGTTAAGAGAAGTTGGATTTTTAACAGAAGATTTCCCCGGTAAAGCTGAAGATCCTAAAAAGGTAAGATTATGGCATTATGATTTAGAAAAAGCTTGGAGTGGTGTGGAAAATCGAGCACGCATCTGTTTGAATACATATCGTGAAATTATTAATAATTTAAATAAAAAATTAAAAGAAGCAAAAGACCACATACCTGAGGGAATGATTATATTAGATAAAGAAGAATCTTTTGAAATTGACTTAAGAGAAATTCAACCGAATGATAATAACTATGAAGCCGACCTAGGTGCATTAGGAAGAGGCATTGGATTATTATCGAGCCATCATAATCCTTATACTGAATCTATGCCCTACAAAATTATAGATGAATGCTTTTTTCAAAGACCCGACCGAGCTTGGACTGCTGAAGAGATTGCAGCATGGATTGAAACTACAAGACCAACGGCATACAGGCATCTAAATCGTCTAATTTCATTGGGATTAATAGAAAGATGTAGGGCTGAGGATGGAGGGCCGCCAACGAGTGCATTCCATTTGCGTAATGGGTCGCTCAAGAGAGGTTGGCAGAAAATTGAAACACAAACGGAACTTATACTAGATAAATATAAGAAAACCATTAAGAAACTAGCGGAAAAATAATGAATCCAAATCATCCAGCTAACAATGTAGAACGTAAAGGAGATTATCTTGAAGGGAAAAATATCTGGTTAGGAGTAACTGGTTCAGTCTCATGTGTTGAAACTATAGGTATTGCAAGAGAATTACTTAGGTATGGAGCAAATGTTACAATTGTTACGAATAAAGCAGCTTTAGAATTAGTTGGTGAAAAAGCACTTGAATTTGCTTGTGGAAAACCAATTATTAAAGAAATTACAGGACAAGTAGAACACGTTATTGCAGGACATGAAGCTGATTTACTAATTATTGCACCATGCTGTGCTACAAGCCTTGGAAAGATGGTTAATGGAATTGGTGATAATCCGCCAATGCTGGTAGCATTAACTTGCATTGGAGCAAAAACACCAATGATTGTTGCGCCTGCAATGGACAAAAATATGGCAAATTCAGATATTGTCAAAAAGAATATGAAATCTGTTACTAAATTTGCAAAAATAGTAGAACCAATTATGGTTGAAAATAAGGCTAAATTACCATCCAAAGAACGATTAGTAGCTGAAGTTTGTAAAATGGCAGGTCCAAAATCATTAAGTCAAAGAAAAATATTAGTTATTGGAGGAGGAAGTAGTGAACCTATTGATGATGTTCGAGTTATTTCAAATAAATCGAGTGGGTTTATGGCTAAATCTTTAACTGAAACTGCTTTTTCAATGGGTGCTGAAGTAGATCTTTGGTTAGGTAATGCCACATATAGTATTGGTGAATGGATTAATACTTCTAGATTTGAAACATTAACGGATCTTAAAAAAAAAGTAGACAAAATAGAGAAATATGATGCGATCATTGTACCTGCTGCATTGTCTGACTTTGTACCTGAATATACCAAAGGAAAAATAGATTCAACTAAAGCAATTACTCTTAAAATGAAGAAAGCTCCGAAGATATTAGGAAGTATTCGCAAAAAACACAAAGGACCTCTCTATTCATTCAAATTAGGATCTAATATCAAAGATAGTGAATTGTTAAAAAAAGCTAATGTGTTACTAAAAAATTCAGATTGTGTAATAGCTAATTATTCTGATGCTATGGGTTCAGAAAGTAGCAAAGCTGCAATTGTAGATAAGAAAAATACAAAATGGATTACGGGAACAAAGAATAACCTTTCAAGAAAGGTATTAGAAAAAATAGCCACGGAATTAACTTAAACTTTATAATTCATTAAAACTCTTAAATTAATCTTAAAGAGTGCATTACGGGCAGTATCTTCTGGAACATGTTCGATAATGCCTTTGTTATGTAAAGCTTCGATAATATGACTGCCGTGATATGTTGCCTGCCGAGGTTTTAAACCAAATTCTCTGATTAAATGTCTTTCAATAACTCGCTTAGCAGTTGTTGAATGTCCGGGATAATATGTCGCTTTGAGCATTGCGATTACGGAGGCTGTTCTCAGCTTCAAGTTTTTCTTTTTCTCCTGAATTATTCTTTCTTGTTCGTCCAAAAATCACACCTCAAAGATATCCATTCAGCTGGAAGGTCTCATAATAAACGTATCCCCTCGATTAATTCTAAAACCCCCCCACTGTGTGAAGGAAGTCAGCCGAGGTCGCTTAGCCTGGTATAGCGCGGGCCTGGAAAGCCCGTGGGAGCAATCCCTCGCGAGTTCAAATCTCGCCCTCGGCGCCAAAATAAATGTGTGTAGAAAAGTTACTTGTAGAAGATGCCAAAAAGCAACTTGGAAAGGATGTGGACAACATATTGAAATTGTGCTTAAAGGCATAACAAAAAATCAACGATGTTCATGTGAAAAACCAGATATTGGTGGATTCTTTTCTTGGTTATTTAGAAGATGAAATAATTAAACTTAATCTTTACTGACTGAAGAAATATCAGCCACGTCTTCTAACGTTAACTTAAATTGTTCTTGGATAGGGCCATAACAATCTAAACAATATTTGTTTCCTTTCTTTAACTCAGGGATTTCTTCACTATCCTCTTGGATTTCAATCTCAAAAACTTTAGCATTACAAACCATACACATTTCTTCGGACATAATCTCAACTAAAATCAGGTTTTCATAAAACTTTGGTATCATCTGACTCTGGAGATGATTCAACTGAACCGTAAACTGTTACTCCAATAATAGAACCAAGGATCAAAATCATTCCTATTACTTGCTGAATAGATGGTGATTCAGATAAAAGAACAATTCCCCATACTATAGTGAGTGTCGGTTGAAGAAGAATAGCAAAAGAAGTGTAGGCTGCAGGTAGTCTAGGTAATGAATGAGCTATTGCCAACCAACCAACTACTTGGCTTAGAATAGCAAGCAATAGTAACCAACCATGAACTGGGAGTGTCGGCTCAAAATTAATTGGATTAACATGTATCGATTGAAGCGGCAAAAAACTAAGAATCAAAAGTCCAAGTGCACATCCCACTGTGGAATCAAATTGTAAATTTGTTGCAGGAGCAAGTTCCCTATTTGCAAATCTATAAATTATTAAAAAAGCTGAGTAAAAAATTGCTGTGAAAACGCCTGCAATGACACCTCGAACAGGATGTAAACCATATGCTTTATCATCCCAAACACCAGAAATAAGGCAAAGCCCAAACATTACAATAGGAAGTGAAATTAGAATTGACAGATTGGGTCTTTCACCAAACAACCACCAACTCACTAGTGTCACTATTATTACTTGAGAATTACCAATTAGAGTACCAATGCCGGTACCTATCCAATCAACTGCACTGTGATAAGCAAGAAAATCAAGGGAAAAGGCAAGCCCTGCAATGATTGCAATAAATCTTGTATTAGTAGAACGTGAATCGCTTACACCTCTAAACCATATAATTAAACCAAGAAATGGAAGTGCATAAACCATTCTAAAAAATGCACCAGTCAATGGATTCGCATTGGAAATCGCATAAAGAATTGGGGCAAATGATACTACTACACCCCCAAACATAGCAATAGCCATTGATTTTTTTAATTCTTTAGAGTCCATTAATTAGTTCTAAAGCATTAATGGATTTGATAAAACTATGGTGCTTAAATGGATAGATATCCTACTATTAATACACTGACAATTATAATTTTTACTACCCATGATATAAAAATTGAGCGTACGCCGTCTTTCAATAAATCTTCAAGCATCATTAGGAAAGAAATCTATGATATGATAAAACTTTGGTGCTCCCGCCGGGATTTGAACCCGGGTATTCGGCTCGAAAGGCCGAGATGATGGGCCGGACTACACCACGGGAGCTCTAGTATCCAGCTTAAAGGGCTAGGATTTAATATTATTGCAAAAAAACATTAGACTTCGAATGATTCTAATTTAGCCTTTAATTTTTCTATTTGTCTTTGGAAATTTCTCCGTTGAATCTCTAATTCTCCTTGATAACGTGTTTGAGAAGCTTCTAAAGCTTCATAATTTTCAGTCTTGATCTTGCTCAAATTCAATTCATGGGCTTCTCTCTCTTTAACTATCTGAATCTCTAATTCATCTATTTTCTTCTTTAGGCTATCAGCATTATCCATTAATTTATGAATTATACCTCTCTTTAAACTGTTAGCCACAAAACTATCTTAACGCACCGTGTATAGAATCAATTCATGTGGAAAGGCTCAACAGATAGAAATCAAAATTTCCAAGTCCGATATGTGAGCTCACAAGGTTGGGGGGAACCAATTCAAGTTAATCGAAGGCCTGACACACAAATGTCTTTTTCAAAATATGAAAAAGAACAGCTTGTGGAATCTATTGGAATATTAACCATTGCATTCACTCTTGCATTGAGTAATGGATTAAGCCCGGTTATGAATAACCCTGAAGTTTTTCTCAATAAATTACCACTAGCTTTTGGCGCTGTTATGACTGGTTTTTTACTTCATGAATTAGCTCACAAATGGATGGCTCAGCAATATGGATGTTGGGCAGAATATAGAGGAAATCGTAATGGATTATATTTTGCATTACTTATGTCCAGTTTTGGTTTCTTACTAGCGGCACCTGGTGCAGTAATGGTTTCTGGGAGAATAACAGAAAGACAAAATGGAATTATAGCTGCTGTTGGACCTATTACAAATATCATTATAGCTTTGGTAGCTTTCCCAATTTATCTTCTAATGGCCGGATTAGAACAACCCCTTGCATTAATTGGTGAGTTAGCTCGATTTATTGTTGTAATTAATCTAATTCTTGGAGGATTCAACATGATACCAGTTCAACCGCTAGATGGTTCTAAAATAATCGCCTGGAGTAAATATGCTTACTTTGGGATAATAATTGCGATAATTTCTCTTGCAATGATATACTGGAATGTACCTTTACTCTCATGAATTATAATTGGGTTCTTTATGATGCCACATGTCCTTTTTGTATTTCAGGAATTAATATATTCAAAGAAAGCTTAGATAAAAATGGCTGTAAAATCCAACCATTACAGAATAAGAATATACTAAAGATACTAAATGTCGATAATGACGATTTTCCAGAAATGAAAGTTATCGGAATCGATCGTAAATTGTATGGTGGAGCTAGAGCTATTGTTTATTTATCTAGAAAAATATGGTGGGCAAAGCCTATTTGGGCACTTTCGCATCTACCATTAACTTTGAATATTCTCGATTATATCTATAAATTAATAGCAGACACATGGCATTGCCATGGGATGTGTGAAATTCAATGAAATACGGACCTATCTTAGCAGTAATATTTGCATTTTTTCTTATTGCGATCTATCCACACTATAATGGCAGTGACGAATCTATCTTTATTTTTGCAGATGATGATGGCGATGGAGTAGCAAATGATAAAGATAAATGTCCTGAAGATAATGCCAAAGATTATGACATAAATGAAGACGGATGTACCGATACAGAAATAACAAAAGAAGAAATTGATTATATTGGACGAATAGCCAAAATGAATTTAGGACAATATCTTCTTTTTGCTATTATTTCACTATTAGGTACTGCTATCTACTGGGAAAGAAATAAAATTAAAAGCATATTGAATGATGAAGATGATTTTCTAAAAAACTTTAATGCTGAATCTGATAAAGACGAAATAACTGAAAATCCAGATTATGCAGATTTAGGAAAAGATAATGAATATACTGAGTCTAATACCTCATTTTTTGATAGGTTCAGTTTTTCCTTAAGTGAACTAAATGCTGAAGCTGATAGAGGAATTCAAGTCATGGCTGTGGTATGCTTACTCTGTTTTTTAGTAGCCCCAAACCAAGCCTGGTTTCAAGTAGAAGGAATAAAAAATTATAATGATGAGATAGTGGATCCAGAAGGAAATACTTATAGCATGGTTGAAGAAGCATTTACGGTAAAACATTACTCTAACTTTCTAGAATACAACGGAAATACCGAAATTACTGCTAGTTATGATAGTTCAAGTTGTACAAGTGAAATAGATAAATACTATAATTGTGACTATCGAAGTAATCTATTCGGAACTGTAGAAACCCTCCTTTCCTTGTCTGCTTTGTTTTGTTTTATACTTCTACTATTAAACTTTAGAGCTGAAAAATATAGAGTACCTGTTGCAATTGTATTCACGCTTTGCTTGGTAACCACAATGGCAAGCTTGTTAGTTTTTACAACGCTAATTGATAATGCATTGATAGCTGATGAACATTTATTAGACGATAATCAGAATAAGGCCGCAGGTTGTTGGATGAGTGAGCCTATTATTTGGGGAGAGACTGAATGTATCTCTTTCGATATAAATGGAAATTATATTACTGAAACTGAAATTAGATATACTCCCAATATTGCATTTTTCATTATTTTAACTAGTATTTCTATTCTATTTATTGGATTATTTACTAGTATTAGTCCATTGCTAGAATATAAGAAAATAAGTTGGAGAGAAGTTGCCACTAATAATTGGCAAGTATTTGCTATAATTTTTACAATCTTCTTTTTATGGAGATTAAACGTTCTAATGACAAATTTATAATGGTGCGGGGGGAGGGATTCGAACCCTCGTACCACTAAGGACCGGATCTTAAGTCCGGCGCAATTGGCCAGGCTATGCGACCCCCGCGCTTTTTGTCCATGTAGACAACCTTTAAAGAGAGCTTCATCATGAAAAATATAGAGCTTAAGGAAGAAATACTCATGTCTACTGCAGCTACTACAAAAATAATAAAGATGGTTGGGAGCACAAATCCGCCATCATTAGTAGCATTATTAGGGGGTTCACTGGGTGAAAGAAAAGCGGCGATATCAGATCTAGCAAATGACCTTTTTAGTGCTGGTTTAAATATTATAGATTTCAATGCAAGAAGATATCTTTCGGAAAATGACTTATTACAACCATTGATACAGCAAATAGTTACTGAATTGAAATCCAAATCTGATACGAGTGGTGCAAATGCTGATCTCGTTAATCGAATAAATGAAAGTGCTCCAGCCTTGAACAGTACTCACCTAACTAGTGAGAACAGGATTGAATTAATACACCAATTTGATTCGGCACTTAAACAATTAGCTGCAATAAATCTTCAAAAAAAACCTTTGATTGTTATTATCCAGGGCCTCGAAAGAGCTCCAGTTGGCTCATTTATGTCTATTTCTGAATTTATATCTGATTATTTGAATCTTAGTAAATTTGTATTTGTAATCTCAGCTGGAGAAGAATTGCTTGAGAGTGAACTTAGCAGCAGTAATTCAACAATGTCTAAAGAAGACTTCTTTGAGGACATATTCAATAGTGTTGTTAATCTAGATAAAACTGAAGTTCAAAAGCCTAAAGTAGAACCAAGAATTGAAAGTAATAATCCTGATTTATTTTCACCACCAGTAGGATTAGAAGTTCAAAGTGGAAGTGACCTCATGGCTAAAAGAAAAGGTCGTAGTGTGACGCCTAAACACTCAGGAAAACCTAGTAGTAGGATTTTTAAAGTTAGAGAACTATCTGGTAAAAAAGCATCTATTCGTAAAAATGCATCCCCTAAAAAACGAATTATTAAGAAAAAGGTAACTAAAGACGTTAAGAAATTTAAAGCAATTAGTAAACAAAATAACCTAGAACAGTTTATTACTCCTATTAAAAAAGGAGATATTTTTGCAGTTAAAAAATTCTGGAATAAAGTTAGTCGATTAAAATATGAAGAATTTACAGAACTTGTAGAAAATATTATTAAAGAAATTATCTCTGGAGACTCTAGAATAAGAGCAACTGCAATAACGGCTTTGGCTTCCATTTCAAAGGGCGTTTCCTGGGAAATGCCACCTGATGTAATGGATCGAGCACTTATCATGACGGGAGATGGTTCAAAAGTCGTACGTGATGCTGCTGCAGAGGCAATAAAAGAAATGACCGAAGCTGGTGTTGAAAAAACAGCTCAAGAACCACAAGAATCTCAATCAAAAATGACTAAGAAGAATACTAACTCCATGGAGCTAACTGAATTAGATACAGATAGTATGTTAGGTACCTCTTCAAGTATTGGATCTATGGCCTTAGGTAGTGGGTCTGGAGGTGTCAAAGTTATGGGTGGAGAAAGTACTGGAATTAGTACTGCTCCAACATTTGAACTTTCTAAAGAAGTACCTTCATTTAAAGAAGAAAAAAAACCTCCTAAGTTTACTGCAGTCAAGGATAAACCTCCTAAGTTTAATGCTGTAAGTAATAAGAAGCCAAAATTCAAAATAGCTAAGGAATAAATTTTCTACTTATTTAATTTTAAGCTAAATGATATCTCTTTATCTTCAACTTCAAATGTATCAACAATATTACTTGGTTTGGAATAGAAAAGTTCAGCACTACTGGCGCGTGTTTCGAACTTAACATATTCCCAATCTTTAGATGATAACTTTGGAGAATCTTCTGATAACCACACATTCAATGAAATTGTAGCTTCTAATTCAAGATCTAATTCCTTACGTTTTGACTGAATTCTACGGGTAATTTCTCTTGCCAATCCTTTGGAAATTAAAGAATCATTGAGACTCATGTCTAAAACTAAAGAAATATCACCTATATCGTCAACTGTAAATGTTGATGCTGCATAACCCTCTTTTTCAACACGCCTAATGGAAACGTCTTCCATGGTTATTTCATAACCTCCTAAATTAGCAGTTCCGGCATCAATTTGTGATAAAAGGGTTTCAGAATCTATTTTATTTAATTCTGCTAAAACCTTAGGAAGCTCGGCACGATATTTTTTACCAAGAACTTTGTGCTCAGGAAATAATTCGATTTGTTGGAATCGGTCTAAATCATCTTCTGTTTCTAAATTTTCCACATTTAATTCTTCAGCAATTATAGCATGAAAATCTGATAAATCAGGCCCACCAACAATCCAACCTGACTGGCAGGGAAGTCTTTGGCGACGCTTAGAATCTACACGAATACGTCTCCCTGTTTCAGTTAAATTACGTACGATAATCATTTGTTTTTCTAATTCTAAATCTTGAGATGGTAAATCTCTTTCTACTAAATCTGAGCCAAGAGGCCAATCAGTCATATGGACTGAAATTCCAGTTAAATCATAATGTATCCGATCGGACATAAATGGAGATACTGGCGCCATAAGTTTGCTTACTGTGCACAAAACTTCATGTAAAGTATGCTGACAAGCTCTCTTATCGTTACTATCTGCTTCATCCCAGAGTCTACGACGTGAACGACGAACATACCAATTTGAAAGATCATTTATTACAAAGTTTTCTAAGTCTCGACCTGCTTTGTGGAATTCCCAAGAAACAAACTGATTATGGTAATCTTGAGCAACAGTGGCAATTCTAGAAAGAATCCATCTATCTAAGGGACTGCGTTGCTTTACTGGAATAAAATTAGACTTATCTAAAGGATTAAACCCATCAAGTAAAGCATAATCGGCATGGAAACGGTGAACATTCCATAACGTAAGGAACATCTTTGCATAGGTCTCTCGTACTCCATTGGGATCAAAATTCATAGGATTCCAAGGTGCACTCTGAGTAGTCATGTACCAGCGAATTGCATCAGTACCTTCTTTATTGAAATGATCCCAAGGATTAACGACATTTCCTTTTGATTTACTCATTTTCTTTCCTTCATTATCTAAAATATGCCCTAGTGAAAGACAACGATTGTAACATATGCTGTCAAAAACAGTTGTAGAAACTGCAAGAAGTGAATAGAACCAACCTCGTGTTTGATCAACAGCCTCACAAATATAATCTACAGGAAAACTGCCCTTGAATTTATCCTCATTCTCGAAAGGATAATGCCATTGTGCAAAAGAAGCACAACCTGAATCAAACCAACAATCCATTACATATGGTTCTCGAACCATTTCTCCACGGCATCCTTCTTTAGTACAATGAAGTTTGACATCATCTACGTAAGGTCTGTGCAATTCCTTAGGTGTTGGTGACTCTTCAGTCTTCAATGAAGTCATTTCTTCAATACTACCAATACAATGCTCATGTCCACAATTCTCACATATCCAAACCGGTATTGGAGTGCCCCAATAACGTTCACGACTTATTGCCCAATCTTTGATATTTCTGAGCCATTCTCCAACTCTACCCGTTCCAGTCCATTCAGGAGCCCATTCGACTTGTGAATTAAATTCTATAATCTTTTCTTTAACTGCAGTCATACGGACAAACCAGCTATCCATAGCATAGTAAAGTAAAGGATGATCTGTTCGCCAACAATGTGGATAATCGTGAGTGTAAATATGCTCTCTGTAAAGTTGACCGTCATTTGATAATAAATCAATTATTTTAGAATCGCAATCTTTAACATATTTGCCATCTAATTCTTGATGAGTTCCTTGAATGAATTTACCATCCATTCCAACGGTATGTTGAGCAGGAAAACCAACTTCCATACCTAACGAATAATCATCTTCTCCATACATTACTGCAGTGTGAACTATACCAGTGCCATCAGTCGTTGTAACAAAATCGGCTCCTACTATTGTCCAAGCTGTCTTAGAATCTCCGCGATCTATTGCATCTGGAAAAAGAGGATGATAGGCTTTACCAACTAAATCAGAACCTTGGAATTCTTCTATGATTTCCATTTTGTGTCGCATAACTTCGGATAAGAGGTCTTTTGCCAGAATAAGCTCATCGCCAACTTTAGCGCCGCCTCTTCCTTCCCAGCTTCCTGCTGGAGGCTCAGTTATACGTATACGACAATACGTAACATCAGGGCCAACGGCAAGACCTACATTGCCTGGCAATGTCCAAGGTGTAGTAGTCCAAGCTAATACTGAGGCACTATCATCAATTAATTGAAATTTAACATAAACTGCCGGTTCAGCTACTTCTTTGTATCCAAGAGAAACTTCATGTGTAGAATAACTAGTACCTGTTTGTGGGCAATAAGGAAGAACTTTATGGCCTCTGAAAAGGAGTCCTTTATCATGCATCTGCTTTAATGACCACCAAGCAGATTCAATATATTCATCGTGTAAAGTTACATATGGATTATCCATATCAACCCAGAAAGCCATACGTTCACTCATTTCACGCCAAGCTTCTTCATATGTCCAAACACTTTCTTTACATTTTTGATTGAACTTTTCCATTCCATATTCTTCAATCGCTTCATTAGACATTAAATTCAATTGCTTCTGAACTTCAATTTCAACGGGTAAACCATGTGTATCCCAACCTCCTTTTCTTTCAACTAGATGCCCTTCCATTGTCTTCCAACGGCAAACCATGTCTTTGTAGAGTCTAGACAAAACGTGATGTATTCCTGGTTTTCCATTTGCAGTAGGTGGCCCTTCCAAGAAAGTAAATGGTTTAGAATTTCTTCTTTGTTCAATGCTTTTCTTAAATGTTTTTTCAGTATTCCATCTTTCAGAGACTTCTGTTTCTAATGATACTGGATCATAAGCTCCGGAATTAAGCGGCTGCTTTTCGGAACTAGTTTTAGGCATTGTCATTCCAGATTAAGAGGATGTTATAAAGAATCATCGAAACTTAAACTTAAATCCCCTAATGAATCAACCTCGACGGAGCCGGGGTGGCTCAGCCTGGTAGAGCGTCGGACTCATAGGGTAAGAATAGTTCCGGCTATGCCTGGGACATCCGAAGGCCGCGGGTTCGAACCCCGCCCCCGGCACCAAATTATTTATCTAAAACTTTTGAGACCATATAACTAGAGAAATCGCCTGAAATTTCCGAAAGAGAAGCCTTGCACTTTGTATTTTCAACACATATTTGAAAATAACATTCTGTAGGAAAAGTATAGAGTGAATCTCGAATAGTTCCATATTTACGCTTAGATTTTTTAGTTTTATATATTTCATTGCATACTTTGCAAGTCCAACTTGAAGCATCTCTCATAACTATGTATGAATCTTTGCGAAATCTATACTCATAACTTCCACTTTTTGTCTTAACTAGAATGGCTGTGTAATGTGATTCTCGTTTGCCTTTATCTGCCCAACTTTCATTACGTCCAAAATTTATTCTGTAAAGATATATCAAAGGGATGGCTAGAGGTATCAACACAGCAACGGCCGGTTCCCCTGAAGCAAAAAAAATGATGGAAAAAATAAAAAGTGCAATGCCTATTACATAAAACTTTTGAAAAAAAGAGGATGTAGCTTGATCTCCTTTCTTAGATTTGTACTCTGTTTCTAGTTTATATTGACGATCAGATAACACTTATCTTCATTCCCATTCAATAGTGCCTGGGGGTTTGTCAGTTATATCATAGACAACACGATTTACATCCGACTTTAATTCCCTAGTAATTCTCTCCGATATTTTCTTCAGCACTGAATAAGGAATATCTACTGATTGAGCAGTCATTGCATCATAACTGTGCACGGCACGAACGGCAATTGTGTTACCATAGGCTCGAACATCTCCTTGAACTCCAACTGTTTTTACTGGAATGAGGACTGCAAAATATTGCCAAGGCAATTCCATTTCATTTCGCTCTGATGCCGACTCCATTTCTTCTTCAGCGATATGACATGCTTGACGGACCACTTCAGTACGTTCTGGAGTCGCTTCACCCATTACTCTAACTGCCAAACCTGGCCCAGGGAAAGGCTGTCTCTGAGATACTGAAATTTCTAAATATTCTGCTAAACTTCTAACTTCATCTTTGTAGAGCTCTCTGATAGGCTCACAAAGTTCCATTTCCATATCATCTGGTAAACCGCCCACATTATGGTGAGATTTGATTGTATCGCGTAATCCACCACCAGATTCAATCCAGTCTGGAGCAATAGTTCCTTGAACTAGAAATTTACCTCCATACTCTTTTGCTTCTTCTTCGAAAACTCGGATAAAGAGTTCACCAATTATTTTCCGTTTTTGCTCAGGATCAGTAATACCCTTCAAACCTTCATAGAAACGTTCAGATGCATCTATTATTTTGTGCTTAACACCTAAATCTTTTAACATTGATGAAACAAATTCAGATTCGCCAAAGCGCATGTATCCAGTATCTACGTAAATTGCCAATAAATTATCACCCACTGCTCTAGCTGCAAGAGCTGCAGCCACTGAAGAATCAACTCCGCCAGATGCTGCAATTATCGCCTTAGAATTTAACTGAGACTTAAGACTAGTAAGGGCCTCTTCGGTAAACTTTGCAGGGTTAAAAAATGCCACGTTTTACCATTTAGAAAGGTCTATAGGTATTTATCGCTATAAATTCTATTTAGAAGGCTCTTAATCTGATATTATGGCACAAGAATTAGTATGGTTAGATTTGGAAATGACTGGATTAGATCCAAAAAAACACCGTATCATTGAAATTGCCTCGATTATTACTGACTCTGAATTGAATATAATTGCAGAAGGGCCTGATTTAGTAATACATGCCCAAGACAAAATTCTGGAAAGAATGAATGATTTTGTCCACGAAATGCACCGCAGTTCAGGACTAATTGAAGAAGTCCGAAATAGTAAAATTAGTATTGAGGAAGCTGAAAAAGAAACTTTAGAATTTATAGAAAAACATTTAGGTACAAAATACAGACCACCACTTTGTGGAAATTCTATTGGAACTGATAGACGCTTTTTAGATGCTCAAATGAACACACTTGAACAGCGATTACATTATCGTGTTGTAGATGTTACCTCAATTAAGGAACTAGTAAAAAGATGGAATCCTGAAATCAACGCAATTGTACCACCAAAAATGGAAACG